>Ga0208645_1001043_pt1 | contig 25915 bp, 39 predicted proteins | sample VirMetDEL_Sep_01_FD_184519 | JGI IMG/M metagenome (GOLD analysis project Ga0208645, IMG submission 184519) | Aqueous microbial communities from the Delaware River and Bay under freshwater to marine salinity gradient to study organic matter... | ecosystem: Environmental > Aquatic > Marine >... | reverse complement strand
GTCAACCTTGCGAAACTCTCAGGAAGTACCTACGCCCCAAATTCCGCATAGCTCTTTTTGACGATTAGCTCACCAACCAGCATCGTGATGATGTTGCCGCTAGCCAGTGTCGCTTGCACGTCGTACTTGTATCGTCCGCTCGTGATCTCTGTCTCTTCGTTGGTCAGTTGCATGTTAAATTGCTGCGTGCCTGTAGCCTGCGTGACGGTCAGCGTCTTTCGCAGGATGTCATTCTGGTTGATCGCTGTTAGCACAACAGTCGCGCCGCTAAGGTCTGGCCATTGGTCAGCAGTCGCACCAGTCCAGATGATCGAGCGTCCATCTGCACTGTTGTAATCGTCACCGCGAACTATCGTGACAGTCGTACCGTCACTAGCTACTGGGCTGCTAATAGTAACATCTGCGCCACCGATGCCTGCCACTACCGCCGCTGCGATTGCGGCTTCGTCAACGTCGGCAACCGCCGTAGCATCGACTGAACCAGGTACAGTAAACGTAAGCTCGTCTGTCTTAACCTTGATCGCGTCCACGATGCCGTCGATAGTATCAACGCTTGCCTGTGTCGAGAGGGCTGAGACATCAGCTTTGAATGCGTCCTCGTTGCTTCCATCTGTGAAGTACGCATAGATCTCAGAGATCGGATCGGTATGATCCGGCACGACGATGAACTCATCAGAACTCGATGGAGCAGAGGTTAGTGCCTCCTGCAATGTGATGCGTCCGTTAGTCGAATTGTAAGTTGCAATCGGTCGAGCTTCACCAGCAAGCGTTCCACTTGTGAACAACAACAGTAGATGATTGTAAGCACCCGTCACAGCCGTCAGGTTAGTATCAAAAGCCGATGCAGTTGGTGTACCACTGACTTCACCATCGGTAAGTTGTGTAGCTTTGAGTGATTGCCAGAAAGCACGCTCGATTGTACCAGCAGTTCCCTTTGTCAGTGTATAGGCAAGGAACGCTGCACCGATGGCATCATTGGCCGCAGATGATAGTGCGTAGCCTGTCTTGTCATTATTGGTGCTGACGATGACCTGATCTGTGGCCGGATCAAAGTCATTCAAGGCCGCGATTGATGCAGGGATCGTTGTTCCAATATCAACCAAGATCGCTGCGATGCTTGCGTTATCAGGTGCAACGGTATTGGCTCCATCCGTTCCTCGCATGTCGCTATTGGTTGTCGTTGTAGCGACCAGAGTCACATTGCTGACTGCACCGCCGGATGTGGTAATAGCGCCACCGCTAACAATGGCTGATGCTGCAATATCATTAAGTGCATCGAGCGTTGTCTTGGTTCCGCTGATGCTGTAGCCGGTCTTGTCGTTGTTGGTCGATACCGTTACCTGATCGCTTGCAGAATTGAATGTTGATCTGGTGCTGATCGCTGCGTCAAGGTTTGATAAGCCAGCATCTGTAGCGTCTCGGAGATCGACGTCAAGCAAACTAATCCGCACTACTTTGTCGATCACGCCGCTTGCATTTAGCGTTGTAGTAACTGCGTTCACTCCGGTTGCTAATGCTGCGTCTGGCAAGTGCAACTGGTATAGACCTGGACAGTTTGTAGCGTCAACCTCGCACCACTTTCCACTGCTGTAAGCATCGCCTGCCGTGCCTGATGCAAGAGTGATGGCTGTTCTTGTCGAACCTTCACGCACATAACTTGCAGTCACATCAGTATAGGCAACCGCTGTCTTTCCTGCACCAGTTGTACTGTCACGCAAGATAACCTCGATGATTTTCGAGGATGTGCCTTTGAGAATTGTATGATCGAAACTCATTCGCTTATTCCTCGATTACTATTACGTTGCCGCCGCCGCCTGATGGGTCTTGGTGCTGGATTGCTCCGATGTCTGCATAGTTTGCCGTTCCGCTATAGCCGGGAATGTTTGCATATACGTCCACGCTTCTTGCGGCAGATCCGGCAACCAACGCATAGTTTCCGTTTGCTGAATCCTCGAATGGGTCAGTCGCAATCAAAATATCATTAGATCCACCCGTGTAATTAGCATAGTTTGCGGTGTTGTTGTAGAAAGCGTTGCGATCTGCCCATGCTGTATTGCCCAAATTGGTGTGAGCAGATGGTGTTTGGATACCAGTTGAGCAATTTGCTAATAGGTTGAACTTTATTAAGTGTTCATAATTGTCCGATCTGATTCCAATATTGCATCCGACGAGTGTATTTTTTCTAGCCATAGCTTTATGCTCAGAGAGTGTTCCGCCAAGCAATATTCCGATGCTGCCGCCGATTATCAGGTTTCCGGCTACCATTCCAAAAACATTGCTTATCTGAGCAGCCCTTACACCAGTTGCACTTGAAGATAATTCAAAAACTGAGTCTACGCAGAAATCGTTGTATTGGTAAAAATTGACGCAGGTGTAATTCGCGTCTGCTCCTGAGTTTTTGAAATAACAACCAGACGCACATGCCCAAATTAAATTGCACGCCTTACCATTAGCATCAATAACACAATCAGATAAAAGCAATGTACGCCTACCTTGCAGTCCCCCGTTTACAATTCCGTATGCTGCGTTGCCAGTAGACGAGGACGAAAACTTACAGTTGCTGATCGTCCAGTGGCTTATCTGGTTAAACGTCACCTGATCTGTTGGGCTACCAGAAATGTGAGGTAATCCGTTGTAACCCACTACCTTTATTAACGCTGTGGTTGTACCGGAAGGAAATATTCTGTATCTCGTAAAATTATAGTCAACGGAAACAGGATCATTTGACCCACTACCCCTGATGTTTATTTGATTTCCTGCTAGTAATGGTGTGGTGCAGGAATTCCCTAAACTGGTTGCGTCGTTGCTTAGTGTCGTCTCTATATTTCCCCACGCACCGCCCAGCTTTCCAGCACCACCGCTAAGACCGCCACCACCGTTGTCGCAAGCCCTGTCAATCGTGACTGTGTTCGCATCGGTAAAACCAATGACAAAATAATAACCAGCGGTAGCATTAGTACCTGATCGCAACTTGACGCAGTTGCCGATCATTGCGGCAGTAAATCCGCCAGTTGCAGACGTAAGCGTGGTAGAGCCAGCACTAGCGGTAGCAAGATCAGTTAAATCTAATTGTGCGGTGGCTTGGTCACTGTAATTGGTTCCTGCACCAGAAATGCCAGAATCAAATCCGCCACCATTATCGTCATTGCCATCGGTTCTAATCCACCACTGAGCGGTCGCTTGAACTGTCATCTATATACCCGCCTTAATGCTCGCACGCACTTGATCCGCAGTGGAAACGCCATCGCTGATTGCCGGATTGATCCAAGTGTTCTCGATCTCCGCTTGTAATGCGATGATCTCGCTTTGTCGCTGTTGGTTCGCTAGATCCGCAGCGTGCTGATTGCGACTTGCAACGATGTCAGCTTCCACTGTTCCAGCGTATGGTTTACCACCACCGAGAGAAATCAACTGGTTGCAAGCCGGTTGCATTTCCGCTGGCAGATCATCCATGACCATCGCCACTTGCGAGCTTCTTGGATACTCGTGCGAGTTGACATTCTCGCCACGACCGAAAACGTGGCTGATATACCAGCCAGTCAGAGACTTTAAAACTGGATCTGCCATCGCTTGATAGTGAGCAATCAAAGATCCTTCACGCTGTCCGCTTACTGGATCTTCTCGCACCAACTGCTGTTCTTCCAGCACGAGCTTTGAGTCGTAGCATGGCATCGGTCGAAGCGTCTGGTTCGCGATGCTGTATGCAATCTCTGCATCTGTTAGTCCTTGAGCTTCCAGCGGCTCAACTTGTCTCAGGTAGTCGATGCTCATTTAATGTTCCTTAGTTCTTCTGCTGATGGGTCGATCTTCAATACAGCTTGCCACAAGCTCCTGCGGTCATCCTTGCACTCAGCAAGCTCACGACTGATCTTGTCGTTTACGTCTTTTTGCAGCGTAAACTGACTGCGGTACAGGTGAACAACGGCTGTCGATAAAGCACCCATGCCTCCGACAAGTGCTGTCGTTACGGTCATGGGGTCGAGGTTAGCGAGGATGCTTTCCATTTCTATTTCTTCCGCAGTCGCAATTTGCCAATGAGTGTTCGGACGGGTTTACTCGGTTCTTCGCTTACGAGTCGCTCGACTTTGCATTTTTCATCGGAGACTTTTACCTCTCGCACTCGTTCGATCTGCTTCTCAACACTGCGGATCACCTGACGCTCTGCCGGCTTGCCTGGCGTCGCTTCTGTATCGAACGGAAAGAACATGGCCGCAATCAATGCAACCAGAATGATGTTCACTTTCATGCCTCTGCTCTCGCTAATACGTGACGGATCGCGACCGCTTCGTATGGTGTCGCTTTGTTTCCCCAGAGAATTCCATAGCCACCTGACTCGCCACCCGATGAATACCGAGTACTCCAGCTATTAGCGATGATCAGACCGAGCTGTCTTGACTTGTCCAGGACGCATCCAACCGCAAGCACCGCATGACGCCACCAGGAAAGAGCGATTGCCACCGCACATGGCTGTTTTCCAATTAGGGCAGAGACCACGCCTTCAATGTCATTCCGGCCCAGCTCCTCGAACTCGGCCATTCTGTGCTTGTCAGCGTTTTGCTGCTGCTCTTCCGTCCAACGCCGCATCTTTTTGAACTCAGCAAGAACGCTTTGCTCCGGCACGCCGTATTCTTGGATGTACTTGCAAGCCTCACCGATAAATCCGCCTCGGTTCGCTCCGTTCTTTCCTCGGTATGCTGTCGCGTAGGCATTTAGATCGACATCGCCAACGCCTTGCCTAGCGTAAGCGTTTTTAAGTCCTGCCACCACAGAATAACACCAGCAATAATTCGTCGACTTTTGAGACATGATCGAGCAGTATCGCTTGTGCCAATGCACCGGCTGAGACTGCATTTCGTTCATGTAGTCGATCCGCTCTTTCCATTCGTACATCGGAACGCGATCGCCGCTGAACTCGCGGTAGAAGCTGAACTCTTTGTGGCTTTCGTAGTCTCGAAGCTCGTAGCCAGTACCCTCACCATCCATTCGCGATTGCCTCCATTTCCGAGAGGCTCGCTGGAATGTCCAGCACTTCTACCGATCCATCTCGACCGTAAATGATTAGCGAGTTTGCGCCATCGGGTGCCGCTTGCATTGCCTGGCCAACCCAAGGCTCCGCTGCCTCGCGTTCTTGCATGGATGAATACATCCGACGCTCGATCCCTTTGGATCGCATAAGTTCCTCGACAACGATGGACGAAGAAACGGCAAGTTGGCCATCCGTGGCCGATGCAGGATCGACTGAGAAAAGAATAGCCGCTGGTTTGTCTTGAACGACGTCAACGCGGTCGGGTATCGCGTCTATCAGTACGTTCCACAGCGACTCAAGTTGTCCGCCAGTCCACAGCATCCACGAGAGGAGGATAACTGCGAGCGGACGCCAATCCCACTGCTCACCGTTTGGGGAGGAATCGTCTTTTTTGCTTATCGAGTCACGAGCTGACTGGATAAATGCTTTGAGTTGCTTGGCTGCCCAGGTAAACATCGTTTCGACGTGTGGTAGGACGCCAGTGACGATGGCGATCGTCGCGATTCCCACCATTTCCAAGAATGACAGCACGAGTGATCCGAGCGTGATCCACAGTTGGCTGTTGCTGTAGCCTTCGGAGTCGTCGCGGCCATTTAAAAACCAATCGAACCAGCCGTCACGCCAGAGCGAAAACGCAAAATACAGCGTCGCAGCACCAATGATGATATTAAACGTCCGGTTATTGGTCAGCTTACTCATCGCCGTCCTCGCTTACCGAGAACAGACGCTTTTCGATCCACTTTTCCAATAACTTGATGGCGATCCTTGTCATCAGAGAAATGATGATCGTTTCCCAGCCAAAACCTACTTTTCCGCCACGCATTGCTCGATGGCTTCGGATGCGTTCACGCACTCGCTCTTTGGCAATGTCCAGGCGTGCCTGCGGAGGACGTGAATTATCCTCGCTGTTTATCTCGTTCCATACGCGAGCAGCGATGCGTCTTGCACTTCGCTTATCTTCTGATCCGAGAAACATTAAACACCCCGACTTTGTGGCTCGTATCACCTAAGTTTCCGGCGTGCTTTTTTTGTGTCAAATAGATGGTTTGCTCGGTTTGCTACGTTTGCGGGTTGCCGCTAATTTTTTCCAATGACATACTGATCCAGCAAGTCGATCAGTTCTGGATTGTCTGCAAGTAGCATCAGCAGCAAAGGAGCGAGCCGGCTGACGTGATCTTCCTCGTCGTCCTTCGATGAGAAGCCGGCAACAGCCCAGAGAGCGTGCAGGCACTCGTGAATGACAGTCTCGACCACTTGCGACGCGTTCTGGTCGCAGTTGATCCGCATGGTCGCGTGCCGGTAGCAGAACAGACCATCCGCACCGATGCTGTCCGCTTCCTTCTGGTCGATCGAGATTACCTTGATGCTCAGATGACCAATTTTGATACGCTCTGGAATGGTGATCATTTGACGGCTCGGCTTCGAGTGATGCTTTAAGGTATTACGGGGTAGCCGTGGTCATGTCGCGAATACTTCGCCGTCGTGAATGATCATGTTCTGTACCTGGTAGTTTCCACGATCGCCGACAGTGACGATGGCAAAGCCGTGATTCCACCTATTGATAGTCGCGTACTCTGGCTTGAGATCGCAGAGACATCCCAGCGAGTAGCATGGCACCAGACGCTCGTCGATTCCGGTTGTCTCAACGTGTGTACTCGTTCGATGCCAGTGGCCCACCATCGCAGTTCCAGCTACCCGAAGATAAACACCTCGACCGATGTTGACCGGATCGGTGAGTCCCCTGGGCAGTTCGTGGCCATGTAGCAATGGGAGCTTGCCGAGATGGTATTCCTGCTTGGACTGAATGAATTTCCACTTGTGTTCTTTGAGCGGCAGAATCCGATCAAGTCGAAAGTCCTCGATTCCGACCAACGCTGGAGCACGCTGATGCAGGTAAGCGTGATACCGATGCTCATGGTTTCCGACCTTGAACACTCGCACCGCGTCTGAGCTGAAATGCTTATTTAGCTCGCCGATCACCTCGGCTCCGATCTTTAGCTCGTCCTCTGGATTCCTGGCTCGCGGATCTTGATCCCAGCGAGACAGCCGGTAGAAGTCCATGAAATCACCATTGAGAACCAAGTGCTGGCATCCGGCGTCGATTCCCGCTTTCAGGGCCGACTCTAATGCTCGCTCGCAGTGGTATGGTACATGGAGATCCGAGAGTACGAGGTACTTACCAGGCGTGCGGATCCTGACCGGCTTCTGGACTTGTTTGAGCCCCTTCGGGAAGCTGATGGACTTTTGCTTTCCGTGTTCTCGGAAATGCTCTTTATCAGCAATGATTTCCTGTCGTTGCTTGCCGGATGCTCCACGCTGATACCTGATGCGACTCCTCGCGTGTTCCACAGTTGGGAACTCGTGCGGATATTGATCGTGCAGCAGCCTAGCCAGTGTCCTGGTGTCTGCTTCAGGATGATCACGCAGCAATTCTCGGACGACGTTTCTTGTGTCAGCTTGTTTTTTCTTTCCCACCGCGTGACTCCTTATGTCATGAGTCTCACACGGTGATGGTATCCGTCAATTTAATGGTTTGCTGCTTTGGTTCTCTGGGTTCTGTTGGTTCGAGTAGCGATCCCAGAACTCGTCAACTGCTTGCTGGTCAGTCCGAATGCAAGCACGAGACCCACCTGGGACGATGTACCCACGCAGCGTTCCAGCGGTGATCCAGTTGCGAACAGTCTGCGAGCTTACCCCCAACTGTTTTGCGGCCTGTCTAGTATTGAGTGGAGTTCTATTTGCGCCCATCGTTGCTCGATCTCCACTGCTGTCACCGGTGCATTGTTGATGACTCGCCGTGATCGCCGAGTCTGCTCAGACCATGTTTTTCGGATCTCGGCACACATAGCTTTGATCTCCTCCTGCGTCGGCTCGTGCGGAAGCCGCTCTAGTACTTGCTCACTTGTGAACGTGTGCTGATTGTAGTGCGTCATCATTGCCATCCTTGTTTAATTGGCATCCTTTTACCAAGTCTAAGTATTCCCACCATGTAAGCAGCACCACCGTCTCTCCGGCATCCGGTCGGAAAGCCACTGCGTCCACATTTTCATTAGGCAGCAGATAACTCGCGATCGACTTCCGCCGCTTTGCTTGTATTCGCTTGTCGCAAACCACCAGATCGACTTCCTCATGCAAACCTAGCGATCGACCATTCGACGCCCAGGCTCGCTTTGCTTCGAGTCCGCTGTCTTTTGCTTGGTTCACCAGCTCTCGCTCGTATGCGTTCCCTTTTCGCTTGCTTGGGTGCGTCATCGCTTCCTCCGTGTATGGACAGTTCCTGCATCCGTTCCAGCAGCACGAGCCGCGAGACAGCAGGAATTCTCTGCTAAGTGCTGGCATGTTCGATTTGACTCCAGTGCCATCCTTTTGCCAGTTCGCTGGTCGGTCGCAGTCCCCTGGATAGCCGGCCAACATACATGGCAAGCCTTGGTGATGTCGGACATCCCCTGACTGATCGCTCAACGTAGCTCACCGATCTCCCTATTGCCCTTGCTATCCGCGTGCATCCGTATCCGCTTCGGTAGAGATGCTCGATGTGATACGCCTCTGGGCAGTTAAGTGCTGGGCTTCTCATTCTGGCCGCTCAAGATATGAATGCAATTTTCCGTCCACTCCGCGTTTTTCAACATAGAAACATCCAGCTTCTAAAAGCCTGTCCTCAAGTTCTTGCAATAGACCAATGTTAATTACATTGCTTTGCATTACGGCCCCGTGTTCATAAACAGAAAGTGAATCATTTACCAACTTGACCGCAGTTTCTATTAACTTTGAATTTCTCATTTCCAGTGCCTCGATCTGTAGTTCCTCCCGTCCTTCCCCTTCACGATCGCATCGGCGATCACCGTTCTTGCGGTGCTTCCAAAGTTCCAGGGTAAGCAGGTGGACGGCTCAGCTCTGCTGCTCGCTCCGACTCCGGTGAACTTCGCGCCCTTGGCAGGCCCCAGCAGGTGCGCCACGATTCCACGATCTGCCATCAGCCTGGCTTCCCGTTCCGCGTGTGCTTGTGCTGCCGGCTCGATGCTTGTTCCGGTCGGAGGAACCGTTGCCAGTATCGCTGCCACTATCAAATCCATTCGTCGTACTCCTTCAGTCGTTCCCAGAACACCGAACCGTCATCCAGATAACCAATCAGATACCGCTTGCGTCCGCCTGAGTCCGTGACCAGCAAGCAATCGCCAATCTGCCGCACTCCATAGAAGCAGATGCAAGCCAGCGATGATGCTCTTTGCACAAGATCAAACATACTCAAACCACTCCGGCTTCTGTGCGTCTTTGTTTCCGTTCCTGACTTGGCGATCCCATTCCATTAGTTCGTCCATCATCATTTCATTTTGCTCCAGCGTTAGCTGTTTCGCTTTTACCAAAGTTCCGAGCCTGATTGCAAGTTTACCTGTGATCATATCGCCGACGATCTTCATCGCATTTTTGCTTTGGCCGTGGTAGTTCCGCATTTGCCGCTCTTTCTCGACTCGCTTGAACCGTCGGTCATTAGCTTCTCGCTTGATGTTCCTTGCTAGAACGTCTGGCTTTTCGTAGCGGCCAACCGGCTCGAAGTCGCCGGCCACTATCTCGGAGACCAGTTGCGTGACGTCGCTGGCATCACAGTCGCCTAGCATCTCGCACCAAGCGTCAAGAGTATCCTTTGGCTTGCTCGTTGCTTCTAGCCACTGGCGATAACTAGGGAACACCGTCAGCACTCTGCCTAGCTCTGTTCTTGCTTCTGCTGTTTTCATATCCCTAGATCCACTGTCTTTGGTTTGCTGCGTTGTTTCCCGAAGTCGTTGTCGCTATCAAGTATCGACCTGGCACCTTTCTGGATGCTGAAGTCGATATCTCGCTTTGCCTTTTCTGGGCCGCGTCGATGCAACTCCATTAGGATCGACTCTGCTTGCACCTCTGGAATCTGCCGGCCATCTACCGAGTACCGGAACTCGCACCACCGAGTCCATTCTTTCGCGAAACCTTCCGCCTGTGGGTGAGAAAGTATATTCTTCTCTTCTCTTCTATTCTCTTCTCTGGTCACGCTTTTGTCACAACTTGAGCGTGACGCAAGCGTGACGCTTTTGCGACGGCTTGCCTGCCGATTAGCGTCATTTGCCCGTTTTTTTGCACTTTGCGACAAATGGCGATCCCAGTTCGGTATCCGTATGACTGGACGATCGCCGCTTTCGTCGTATTCGAGCCAGCCGACGTCACACATCAATTCGGGAAAGCCAGGCAAGTTAATGCGACGTCCGAGTGACGCGAGCGTGACGCCTGTCACGGTGTCGGCGTGACATTGGCGTGACACCCACGACCAAAGAGCGTGACAGTATCCGACGATCGCCTCCTCTCGGATGCCGAGTTCGTCCGCCATTTGCATGACCGCCGGATCTTCCATTAGGTCGATCCGCATCTTGATCCAATCACCGGCCATAGCTCACCTCGTTCAAGTTGTCGAGAACGATCCCGATATCCATAAACTGCTTCCTGAATTGCTCTTTCTTGTCGCCAATGTAAAGAATTGCTTGCCCCTGTAATGGCGATGACATTGGCTCATTGTCTTTATTCAAAAACTTAATGCGTCCATGCACCAAGCAAATGCACTGCGATATCTCTGCGATCTGCTGAAACCACCTAGATTCCGTTGCGTTGTTCACAAGAATGCAGGCTTGCGAAAATTCTATTTGGCAGATCTTTTCCGCAAATCTTCCGATAAGGTCTTTTGAGTATGGTGGGTTAAGCCATACATTCCCAAACCATCTCTTCGACAGACCGTCAGTTTCTTGCGTATAAAAAACGCCAGCTTTTACATTTTGTTGAGCAACGTCGCAACTTGCTGGATCAAGATCGATTCCTCCCATCGCTATTCTGGCGGCTTCGATGTATTTGGGTGGCGTGTACCATTCGTTTTCACCACTGTTGTTAGAAACATGGCATTTTCCGATCAGCTTTAATAAGCCAGATTGCGTTATCTCCGTCTCGCTTTTATTGCTTTCGTCGATATACCTTTGAAAGGTATCTTCCGGCACAGATGCTTCTTGCTGCCATCTCGCCGATTGCCTTTTGTTAATACCTAGATCCTCTAGCGTTTCTAGCGGTGCCATCTTGGCACCGCTAGATTTGCTGTGCCTGTTTTTCGCCTTGTCTCTCGAAGCCAGTAGCTCACCGGCTTTGCGCTCGGCTCTTAGCTTTATTTCTGTCGCTGCATTAGCGGTCAGATGGCATTGCTTTGCCGCCTTGATATAAACCCTAACAGCTTCCGCCTGGTCGCGTATTTCAAGTATATCTTTTAGGCTGGTCGCCTTAGACAAAGCTGCTTGAGCTTTGCTTATATTCTGAAGTGTATTTGACTCCATCTCACACCTCCGCTTCCTGCTCTATTCGCCTGATGACATCGGCATTCGCATAAGATGGGAATGCAATCTTAGAGACCATGTGTATTGCGCTATGATGCCTTGCACAAAAGGTCTGAAGTTCCATCAGGCTTTCGTTGAATAATCGGTATCTCCAGTGATGCGTTTCTAAATTCTGTGGTGACTTGCAAAGCGTGCATCTGTATCCGTCAAATGCTTTTCTTTCTTGGGACATCCGTTTCCAATGGCCGGTTTTGTAATAAAGAGATTTGATTGATGCCGTTATCCTTTGCCTTTCTTCTTCTGGAAGAGGATAAACCAATTCGTAATAAGCTCCACCGACACCCTCGTCTTTGCAGGTCTGTTTGCTAATTACATAACCTCGTTCTCGGAGAGCCTGTATCTCGCAAGAGAAGCGATGCCCTAGCCCTCTCTGCGATAGAAGATCGTTTGTTGTTTTCCTTCCTCTTTTAAGCATTTCTAGTATTTTGTCCTGCCTCCCTGTCCGGCTTTCCCACCACCTTTCGTCTTGCACCTCATCCAGCAAGTCGCTTTCGTAATACGAACTGCCCATCACATGTTCCTTTCTCTAATCTCTCGTGTATTTATTCCCATCGACATGCACTTAAAAGCAAAGTAATTCCTAACCCGGTTCATCTTCGCTTCATCCATCGTCCATTCCATCTCTTCCCACTTGTCATACTCGATCTCCGCGATGCACTCGCGAAGATCGTCAATATTTCTCGCCTCCTTGATCCGCAGCATGTGCCACTTCTCGTTGGGCATCTCAGAATGGGAACTCATCGGCTGACGGCTCCGGCTTCGGTGCTGGTTTCGGTGCCGGCGTTGCTTCCGACCTCCCGCCGAGTAACTGCAACCGATCCCCGATCACCTTGAGCTTTTTTCGCTCCTGTCCGCTTTGATCCGTCCAAGCATCCATCTTCATCCTGCCTTCCAAGTAGACTGGCGCACCTTTGCCGGCGTACTCGGCTGCGACTTCGGCTGTCCGACCCCAGAGCGTTACATCTAAAAATAAAACTTCCTCTACCCATTGTCCGCTTGCGTCCTTTCGCTTCTCGTTGATTGCTACGCCTACATCACAGACAGCGTTTCCGCCTGGTGTACGCTTTAGCTCAATGTCTCTGGTTACGTTTCCGATCACTTGCACTTTGTTCAAACTAGCCATTGTCGATGTCTCTCAATTCGTCGGTCGTGTATAGCCCCAAGCCGATCTCAGGTGCTGTGGTTCTTATCAGGAATGCTGCTGCTCTGTATCTCAGCATCAGCTCTGGCATCGTTTTCCATTTCGATCCCGTCTTGGTGGCCCATCCTTCAGCCTTCGCCATTTCCAGCGAGACCATCGGGCCGGCGATCTCTCTTCCGGTCGCAAGCTCGACAGTCTTTGCCGTGCATTCGCTCTTGTCGTCGTTGAACTCGTAGTAGACTGCCCCGAACTTTCCGCAGGCGTTAAAGCTCGCAATCAGAAACTGTGCAGACCAGCCAGGCTTGCCGTGGATGATGTGCAGCGACTGCATCACCATCAGCGGATCTGCGTTCATCCGGCGAGCCATGTTCATGGCTACGACTACATCGGCGATGTTGCCCTGATACTGCTTCGGCACCAAGCTAGATGCTGAGAGCAGTTTTGCTTCTCGCTGCACCAGCTCAAACTTTCGCGTATCCGCCTCGACCAAAGCCAACGCGGTCTCTGGTTCTCTTTCCGGCTCGATAACTGCCGGCATCTCTATCAACTCGTTCTCTTCACTCATCGCTATCCTCTCGTGTTAGCGTTACATCAGAAAAGCGACTGACCCGACCAGTCGCGTCGTACTCTTTGCGGATCTCGTGTGCGTCCTCTCGCTCGTCGATCCTTCCTTGCTCGTATGCTCGCAAACAAGCCAGCATAAAGTCGCCTTGCTTGCCGCTGATCTGTACTTTTGGATCGTCCGGCATATTGAATTGCGGCTTTGCTACTTTCCACCAGTCATCGAATTGCCGGCGTCGCTCTCCCCTAAATACCCAATCAGTCATTCCATATCCTCATCGTTTGGTGCAAGCAAAATTATCATCACCACAGCGACGGTGATCACCGTCATCAACGCAAGTACTTGACACAGTAAGCCCATGACGCCTCCTTATCTCGTCGTTCTTCTTTGTGATTCCGTCCATATATGCCTCGAAGTCCCGACCAATCCTTCGGATCTCTTGCATCTGTCGCTGCCGGCTGGATTCCATCGACAGCACCAAAGCGATCAAGAACCCGAATGGTGCAACGATTCCGATTCCGATAATTGCAAAAGTCATAGCCACTGACTCCTTAGAATAAAGCTATGAGCTTCTCGCGATGCTTCGTAGAAAGCCTCTGCTCGTTCAGCGTGTGATAACGCTGCTGATGTGTCGCCTCGTTTCATTGCCTCTTTCACTTGCAAGCGTTCATCGCTGTGCATCTCGGTCAGCCTAGTCGCTATTTTCGCGATGGCGTTTCTCGCTGCGTCACTTCTTTCTAGCCAGGCTGGTAGCCTCTCTGGTTTTATCGCATTCACACAATATGTAGAGTCTTTTGCATCCATTGCACATGCACTCCGAGCAGATGGTTTGATAGGTTGGATTGCCGCATTGATTGCAGCGGTTACGGTTTCCTCGCACTCGACCCGCGTCGCTTTTTGTGGTGCTTCTTGATTCACCGCGACGCGAGTCGCGCGAGGATGTCATTCGCTGTCTTTCGGTCGAGAAATCTTGTAGTCCTGCGGTGCAACGATACCGATCGAAGCCGCTGACTTCTTTGACCATTGAAGGTGGATCTCGATGGTCTTGTCCCCGTCGGTAATTTTAATACGTTCGCCTGGTTTGCGTGTAAGAATTAACATTGATCAGCTCCTTGCTTTCGTGTTGTCCAAACTTTTAGTTCACGTCCGTGATTGCTTACTTGTTTCGACATAACTCGCAGTCCAGTCCACTCAAAATCGCGACTTCTGAAAACTGCTGCCATAGCCGGCCCCATTTCTCCGAGTGCTCGATCTCGCAGCTCCTCGGCAACGTCATCCGCTGTGACCGTCCCCTGTGATACCGCGATCTCCTTCGCGATCGTTCTGGCGATCCTTAATAGCTCCGGTCGCTTTTCCGCTGCTACCCTGATTCCGTGTTCCTTGAGTCGCTTTGACTCTTCCATGTCAAATGTTGTCATTAGATGCCCTCAGTGCATAAAAAAACCCCGGTTCACCTTAGTTGTCACACACCAGTGCCGGGGAAGGTCAGAGACCTGAATAGTTTGTAGGTCGGTGTGTGACGTTGGCAAATTTACGGATCTGACCGACGCCAGTCAACACTACTTTTTTTGTTTTTTTATTTTCTGGATCGCCTGATCTAGTAGCCTCTTCGCGATCATCCGGCGTCCGGTCTCTGGAATCTTTCGGAATAGCGGGATCAATTTGTCTGTCTGCTTCACAAGATGCTCGATGATCTCGTTGTAGTGCTCGCCTTCACATCCGGCGATTCCCCACGCATTCATCTTCCGCTCGAAGTCGCGGCATCCGCATCCTTCTTTGTTCGCGATCGCCCAGGACGGTATCAATTCGGCCAGTGCTGTCCCGACGTTCTCCACCGGCTTCGGCAGCTGCGGTTGCTGCGTGCTTTTACGTTCCAGCTTGACCGGCTTGCCTTCGATCGCGTTTCCGCTTCCGTCGTATGATATTCCGCATCGGCAGACGTTGATCTCTGGATGCAGTCTGCGAAATGTTGCACCGCACCGGCAGATCATGCTTGCACCGCAACTTGAAGGGTGTCGCCGCCTGCGTTGGTTGCTGACTTAGTGACTGAAGATTCCGTGTTCGGTATCGCGCTGGGTACGTTTGTAAATGTTATCTCTTTGCAGTCTCTTTGCCTTCTCAGGAAGAACGTCCAATAAGTAGGATTGGATTGCTGATACCATTGAATAAACCAAGTATCAGTTAAGCCAAGCGTCGTAGTTCCAGTGAACTCCATCCACCTATGGTACTTTGCACAGAAAAATCCATACAAGTCATCTTGATACAGTTCGTCCGCTGTACATGGACATCCGCAGGTTGCATAGTTCGGTCTTGTCGTCGATGCGTTTAATGCTGTGTATTGCATCGTCAATCCGGTACTTGCTGTAAACGTATCCGTCTCGGATGCAATATAAAGCTGCAAGTTTATGAGATGCTGATCGCGAGTTGGGATGACATCAAACCCAGCACCACCGATCAGCGTGTAGTCAGGATCGGTCGGCCCGTAATAGGGAATTTTGACGATAGTCGCACTCTCAGTCAGATCGACATCAACTAGATTCCTGCTGTACGTGAAACCACAGTTAAGAGCAACATACGATGGTATCGCGCTTCTAGTGAAATTGTAATCATCGGAAGGAGTCGCGGATGCTTTTGCGTTGGGATAAGCAAAGGCAACAGGCAAACTCCAGAAACTTTTTACGGTTTGCCCGAATTGAGTGCCTTCCTGGTGCATAATTGGCTTCAGCCATTTACGAACGATGGCCGGAAATGTTGTGTGCTGAATGTTTTTGTACACGAGCTGCGGATCGCCAGTACACCAAGCCGGCTCTGGGCATGGGACACTATCTGTGTTGTTTTGCTCTGTTAGCAGTGGCCCGCCGGATGGATAAATTCTCGAATTCCTCGCTGCGTTTAGATCTGCATCTATGTTTGCTTGTGTTTCTGCAACGATATTGCATGTTCCAGTTATCGTTAAAGTGTGAGCGACGGAATAACTCGCTGCATTCAGTTCTGGCTCAACCCATTCGTATTGACGCCAGTCAACCAACCTATCTGCGTGTACCCAGTTATGTTGATCGCATTTGCCTAAATATTGCATCAGGCTACCGATTTGAAGTCCGCTGGCATAAACGCCTGTTTCGTGATAGTCGGTAATATCTGGCCGAGAGAAATACCCCGAAATATCATTCCACTTCATCAACCACGCATTGTTACCATTCCACTGCGGATAATCAAAATCAACCTGATAGTCATAGGTGCATCCAGTTGACGCACATCCTCCAATCGTTCTGACATTGCCATTCATCGACGACGTCATTCGACTCGTAGCATTATTGTAGACGTAAGAGCTTGGGTCTTTGATCGTGTACTGTGCGGTTGTGCAAGGCGACGGAGTGTCGATCGGAATGTTAAAATCGACCGCGTTGATTGACGCACAGCCGATATGTCCTGCATGAACTTGTATCAAACCTATCTCAACTGGCTGGTTTCCTGTTTCGATGGTTATTGATACCGTCTGACCGCCAGCATCCGGCGGCAATTTGCTTGTGTTGACCTGCCCGCTATGGGAAGCAGGAACATCCGACCTAAAATCGGGATGGCGATATCCAATGACTCCGCTGTTCATCGCAGCAGAATGAAATACTTCGTAAAACCGGTAAGAACAATAATTGTCGCCATAGAATGGTCGGACTTTATTTGGAGTTCGGTTTACTGTTTCAACATGATGCTGACTAAAGATCGTCGGCTCTTCATAAATGAAAGATGTATCGCCAGATTGGTAAATCTCATCATGATTGACGGCTCTAAGTACATTTGCCGCCTGTAAACTTTCACCGACTTTTATAACCAGACCTGGCTGCAGGTTCGTTACAGATTGCCCTGAATCATCTAAGACCTCCACATCGACGATGTAGTCAGTGCATCCTATAGGAACAGAAATGCTAATTGTTGTGTTAGCTGGAATCGTGTTAGTCGTTCCGGATATTCCCGAAACATACGAAGCGTTCCACAGAGTAGCATCGTAGCTAACGACACCACCGACAACATTCCTAGTCGGCAATGGCTTGACGACTATCAATTCGCAGCAACCACTAACACAGCAGCATTGAGGATTTCGACGGTTCATACGCAAGGAGCCTGAATAGCCTCGAACTCGTTACCACACTGTATACACCATCCTTCATTGCCAGAAACTTGATCCGACATTATAGAAAGCGGATCGAGCAAATTGATCGTGTGGTAATCGTTGCCGCGTCTGTCTCTAAGCATCACCGGTGTTTCAGCAGGTGCGGCACTGGCTTGTCCGCAACGGTATCTCCATAGGTTCTGCTCGTGGCCCAGTAGCACCCACGCCCAATGCGTTTGCTCAGTTTCAGTTTCCTGAATGTTGAACGTCTCGATTATTTTGGCGAACCCGCTGTAACTGCTTTTTCCATTCCACGGTTCTATTGGATCGAAAAAAGCGTGCGTGTGTTCAGAAGATGCCTCAGACTCTAAAACAAGCAACGCGAGACCATCGACAATTACTTTCCCGCGTTCACCATTAGGTATAGGCTCAACGCAAATTCCTATCTTGCTAATTTTCGTATGCCAGATTGGATCTATTCCGACAAAGCCTATCGAATCAATCGCGTCGTAGACATTTGCTATGCTTCCGTCATAGGAACTCAAAAAAATCAGATTCCCAATTTCTCTTTGTGCTCCGGTATTGTTTAGCACCTCGACTACTGAATTGTTCAATCCAGACCAAATAGCAGGAAAGCCCACTGTTTGTTGAGGCAATCTATCCACTATCCGATTCATGTAACTTGCAGTAATCGGATCGCCTGGATTGACTTTCAAATCCACTGTCAAACTCCGATGTACAAAAGGCCGTGATTTGCTTCGTTGTAAATTCGATTCACGTAAGCACCTCGAATTTCTCGACGCTTCAACCCAGTACCTGAGTCTTTTGAATTCTTGAATCCGAACCAAATATAGTCGTGTCCGGCTTTGGTGATGCCAGTAATGTTTCCGATGTTTAGACTAAGAACGTTTTTTGAAACTATGAAATTGAATGTAAGCGTTGGATCTTCTGCCACAATGTCACCAGTGGCACCAGTGAACAGCATTTCACCAGCCTCGAACCCTGGAAAGTTGATCGGTGGCCCTTGCACTAAAGATGGTGCGTTATTGACGGTTCCGGTTAATTCAGAAATGATCTGCGAATAAGCCAATACGCCACCGACCGAATTTACATTAGCAGCCTTTATCTTGGCTCGTATTGAAACCTTTAGAGCTGGAATCACGCGCTGCACTCCCTGCGGAGTGTCGTCCTGCACGTCGATCGCGCCACCCATGTTCGGCAGCGTTTCACCGCTGGCATTAAACCTCGTTTCCGTGTACGCATAGGTTTGAAGTATTTGACCGCCGCTCGTGTCGATGGAGACTGTAAATTGCCCAGGCTCAGGTTCGCGCTGACTATATTCTGCGGTAAATTCCCACGCATCATCAGCGACTCGCTCCCGTGACAGACTCCGTAGACCGAGGCTGAGACCATTGCGATCGTAGACATTATCAATAGTCTTTACCGTTACTAACGGATCTAGTCCAAGAGCACGCAAAGCATCTCTGCACGCGATCGGATCAGATGAACCGCTAACGAGCCATGTTATCGCTGCACTTGTTCCGCCGGCAGTCTCCGTTCCCTCACGCGACGTCAGCTCGCGGACTGTCAGACCGTTTTTCGTATAGACTGGCCCTCCTATAAAACTAGGAAGTACCGTTGGCAGCGTTTTCGGTGTGTATAGATCAGTTGCCATTTTTTACCCTGCAAATCTCGCTTGCATATTTATTCGCTTCAGTTGCTGATTCATTTGCCGGCCAAGTTTATTCGCCTCTCTCTGCTCTTTGAGCAAAGCCGGATCGCTTACCCGCTGCTCAGTTGGTGCCGCACCTATAAGAGCAGCACCAAAAGCCGAGAATGTTCCAGATGGCCCAGCAGCACTAGCAACCGCCCCTGCTTCAAATTCCGATGCCTCGATTTTGACTTTTAAGTCTTGCTGCTCTTGCTCGTTTTTGTCTTTTGCAAGTTTTGCGTCTTGAACATGTTGATCCATTTGATCGGCGAGCACTTGCCGGCGTGCATCACGCTCTGCTTGATCTTGCTGTCTGTTCTGGTCTCTTGTGTTTCGCCTTTGTGCTGCGTCATCTTCCATCGCCTCTCCGAATTGCCGAAGTTGCTCGATGCCGCCTTCTGCCGCTGCGCCGACGCCACCAAAGTCTGCTTGGAATCCTGATGACGGTGCTCCGATCGTTCTCACGCCACTGAGAGCACCGCCAGCTTCGATAACTTTGTTGTAGATGGTGTCATACAGGCTGATGTAGTAATTCATCATTTTCTCAAGCACCGTTGCCAGTCCTTGAAAAACTTTTCCAATTGCGCCAGCTATCGAGTCGCCAGTCTTGAGTATGAAAGAAAGCATACTCAGCCAAGCTGCTCGGATCTCGTCTGTCATATCGAGCCAAACAATTTCCAGCGTCTCAGACATGATCTCCCATGCCTTTTCGATGTCGCCGGCTTTTAGTGCTTCTGTGATGGCACTGATTGCTTTTTTGATGTCTGTTACCAATGGCCCAAAGCGTTTTTGCAGTGCATCGACTGCCATACCACCCAGATCAAAATACTTGACCATCGCGGTGCCGAGTGCGGCAACACCACCGATCGCCAAGCCGATAGGCGAAAAAAGCACACCAAGAACAGTAGCCAAACCACCAACTGCGACGCCTGCCGCTACAACGACGCCACCGATCGTAACAAGTGCGGCACCGAGTCCACCAACAGCAACAGCACCAGCAGCAAACATCTTTACTAGATGCTGGTTCTCTCGGATCAGAGGAACCACCTTCGCGGAAGTTCTTGCAATAAGATCCGACAGGTAAGTCATTGCAGGTGCAAGTGCTGCACCTATCTGGTTTTTCACGCCGATGAATGTGCTTTTTACTCGGTTCATCGCGTCGGTTAATTCAGCAGCAGACTTTGCATCTTCCTCAGTCATCGTCCGACCAAGTTCGTTTGCTTCTTGGCGTAGATCGGCGATGCCTTTTGCGTTTTCCTGAAACATTGGCAGCAATTCAGATCCAGCCCGCCCAAATAACTGCATCGACAACGCTGCTCGCTTGCTTGGATCTTCGACACGAGCGATAGCATCAGCGATCATAGTAAACTGATCCTCTGGGTTCATTCCAGATAATTGATCAGCAGAAAGACCGAGCGAAGCGAGAGCATCAGACGCTGCCTTCGATCCCATCTCAGCATTTAGCAAAGATCGCTGCATCCCACGGATGCCTTTTTCCACGCTGTCCAGGCTTGCGCCAGACTGCTCCGCTGCAAATGCAAGCTCTGACAAAGCCTTGACGCCGACGCCAGTACGCTTCGACATCTTATCCAGCCTGTCACCAGCGGACGCAAAAGAAAGCGTCATGCCAGCCAGAGGAGCTGCTGCTGCCGTTGCGATGCCTAGCAATGATCGCCCAGTGGCAGATATGCTCCCGCCTAGCTTTTTTAGATCCGCCGAGACTTGTTTTGCTCCGGCAGCAATTCTGCTGCTTATACCGATCTCAATTTCGGCGCGTCCGGCTCTGATGTTTTTCTGTGCCACGATTTCGCCTTTACCGGTTAAGTACGTTTTTCCATGAAGCTAGAATTTTTCCCTGTTCATCGGCGTGCAAAAGTGCCGGATACATAAATGGCTTCGGCTCGTATGTCGCTTGCCTTACCCTTCTAGCTACTGACCTATAACTTCGTCGCTGTGCTGTCTCTAGTGTGTGATATTGCTGCCACTTACGTATCACCACATTTGCCTTCGTGTCGAGCCACTGGAATTCTTCAATAGCAGCTGATCCGCCAAATTCAAGAAAAGCCGGCAATGTTGGCTTTATTTGATTGCCTCTAGCATCTCTGCTTTTTTTGTTAAGTTTTATTGGACCTACTATTCCGACTCTTTTTCTTGGGTCGTACAGATAAAGAATCTTCTTTAGGTTGTCGTCTCCTTTTGTTCGAGTGTATGGAGGCCCACCACGCGGAGATCTTTTCTTTACGTATCGTTTTACGTTCTGCCTTGCTTGTTTTCGTATAACCCTTAACGCATCCTCGATAGGCTTGCGCTCTTTGTCTTTGATCATTTTTTGAACAGCAGGGCGATCGAAGAAAAACTTTTTCATTTGAATATCAATGTCAAATGCGGTTGCCATTCTCTTTCGCTTTCAACTGTCTAAATATCTTGGCAGGGTCTGCTAGGTTCTTCGGTGCAGTTTCTCGCAGTGGATGAAAATCGTTTCTGCTGAACTTGTTGCCATGCAGGTTTGCATTTAGTGCCATAAGCTCCGCTGTGTGATCCCAGTCAAACTTTAGCTTCTGCTCTGCTGCGTGTTGCAGTTCGCGAATCGTCCACGGCCAAGGCTCTAGTCCTGCGATAGCTGCGAGTTCTGCGATCCATTGCCACTGCTCAACTGCATCTGCTTGAGTGCTTCGTTCTCCAGTTCTTTTAACTGTAAATCGGCTTTTCCACTCTCTATCAATTCTCGGATCTGCGACTGGGCTGCGGTCATTACTTTTATCTGCGTCTCGGTTAGTCCCGCTTCCAGTCTTTTGCCTAACCTCTGGAAAAAAGATTGCAGTTCCTGTAGGAACGCAATACTCGCAGCGTCGGCAATTCCATCACCGTATAAACGCTCCTCAAATGCGTCAGCATCAAGACCAAGTTCCTTTGCTTGATCCTCCACAAGCAGAAACACGAAAGCCAGACGATCGGTTTCACTGTTCATCACCTGCCAGTGATGCTCTTTGTTCAGCAATTCCAGTCCGAGCTTTTCTCGCAGTTGCCTCACCTTTCCGATCGTTAAAGCGAGGTGCCAGGCGTGTCCTTCATTGTCTTTGAAACTTTGCATTTCTTCTTGCTCTCTTTTGGTTCGCTCTCCTCCTGTATTGACGAACTAGCAGCTTGCTGACAGCGCGAGAGCATTTCGCTGTGAGCAAATACGATTTGCGTCTGTGGCCCTGACGCACTTTGATCGCACCAGCTTTTGAGTTCCCCTTCGGGCAACTTGTTTGCTAGTTCTGCTAGTTCGCCGCATGTTATACGCGTGCTCATGGTTCAATCCTGTTTATGCACCCGCGTCATATGCTGCAAAATCAACCTGCACTCCGCCGGATGTATATGCGTCAGCTAAAACGAATGGAATAGTTACGACAACGCTATCGCCGCCGTTAGATGTTTCGCTGAATTCGCCAAGTATGAAAGCCCCTCTCCATCCTTTCCCTGGCGTTAAAGGAGGAACCTGAACTGGTGGAGTTTCTTCACCATCGAGATGGAAGAATTCAATGATTTTCTTGTTGTCTCTAACATCTTCTAAATGTGCAAACACAGCATCCGTTCCAAGTCGTTTGACATATTCAAAAGAACCGGAAACCGTTTCATATCCGTGAATGTTCACAGTTTTGTCAGAACCGTGAAAATTGACTTCACTCGTAGCAGCTCCGCGAGTGATCTGTATGTTTCTCGCTCTTTTGATTTCTACAAATGTTGGTGTAGCATATGTGGCGCTGTTGTAGTAAAAGTATGTGTCCTTACCTGCATACGCTCCGCGTTCCAGATCGGTCGCCATTGTTAATCTCCTAGTCGTCTATGCTGTCTTGATAGGTCAAACGAATTAGCGACAGCCAAAGACCGTCGCTGTAAAGTTTCTGCGGATCGAAGTAAATTGCGTTTTCGATCACCACAAATCGGTGGCCGGCTAAGCCTGCTGTGCGTTTTGACAACGGCCCCGATGGCGACCACAGGGCTATGATTTCTTCCATCAAGTCGTCAAACACATCGCAAGCCGCGACCTCCTGAGATCGGTGCGCACTCGTGACCGATCCGCTGAGAGCCGGAGTGACGCCAACCACCCCAACCTCGATGATCACTTGCCGGTTGTCCGGCCCCTGATCTACTTCTATTTCACGCTCTGCGACTCGCACTGCGATCTTTGGCCCGTCAGTTAGTTCCTCGCGTGTGTAATGCGGAACGATAAACGCCTCGACGGTTTGCCCCGTCAATCGAGTATTGAGTTCCGTTATCACTGCATCACGCAGGTCACTAGCTCGCGACACGTTTCACACTATGAATTCGCAGGAATGTCTTTCGTCCGTCCGAGTATTGCCAGGCTGTCCCTTCGGTTCCTGGCAACACGTCGTAAACGCTGCCATCGCTTCTCTGGATCTGATCGCCTCTCTGCGGCAGCACCACGCTTGAGTCGATCACGAGCGAGCTTGGCTTCACAAGCCAGTCCACCGTTTTAGACAGTGGACGGATCTCGCCAGTGGTCGATACCTCATCAAACTGCGACTGACCAACGACCGCTGTCAGCGAGGCAGTAAAGTCGCCTCGCTTGTATGTAATCGTTTCGCCAGCAGCGGCTTGCAGCGTTGTGCGGTGAGCCGCGAGTGCGTCATCCAAAAGAGCCATTAGGCAACCACAGCCTCGGTTTGCACGATCTGATCGCTAACGATGATCGGAATGCCTTCTACTTCGGTAGGTCGCGGTGCAGGTGCTCCGGTTGCGTTGGTCGAAGTTCTGCTAGCTCGAAGCAATTTGAGAGCAGTTCTGTTCATGCAAATATGCGTAGGTTGCAAAGATGCTGGGAACAAAGAAAGAGCCTCATATATCTTGTCGTCATCCAAAGCGGTTTCGACGTTGGCGATACGAGCGGCGGAAAACTTGCTTCCGAGTTGCAGAGCCATGTAAGCAACGATCGGAACGACCCAAGCGTCATATCGTCCGTTGGTACCTTCAATCATCGACTGGTATGCACCACCGATGCTGATGTCGCCGTTGTTTCCGAATACTGAGCAAACACCAGTTGCGTCTGGTGTGGCGCGAATCAGGTAAACGCTGGACTGTACGCCAGCACTTGATCCGCCAGCAGAGATCACCATCTCGTCAGCCAATGCGTTTAGGTCTGCACTGTTGTAGAAACCATTGAAGCCGGCTGAGTCGCCGTTTGCACTGGTTCCGTAGAAGATCTGACGCTCTGCTTTTGCGAATGCACTTTGCAGATGGCTGCGTCCTTCCATCGCTGCTAGCTCTGGATTGTAGATCGCTGCGTCCATGTCGAACGAAGCATCCAAAATCTGCAATGTCTCGGTGACGGTCGTGCGGACGGTGTAATCGTGATCGCGTCCATCGTTGAGCGAACGGAAGCCAACAGTAGGCTCGGTGGTGAGCTTGTTATACTTATGCAAGGTTCCGTTACTGGCTTCGACTGCCGGCATTGCTGCAAGCACTGGAGCGTCACGAAGCAAATCGCTGATCTCTACGTCTGCGACGTTCTGATCGTTGATCTTGACTAATTCACTGATTGGTAGTGGAGTTGATGCCATTGTTTATGTTCCTCTGTTCTGGTGGTTCTTTTTTTTCGATGGTTTCTAGTTGTTATTGAAGAACTCGGAGAGTCGCTTCTTGTTGTCGTTCGCTTGAATTTCGCCAACGTCAATAGGATCTTCACCAACGCTAGCAGCTGCTGCGAGCTGTTCTTTTGCCTCGCTTAGTTCGGCTTTGAGTTGCTCGATCTGCTCGGCAAATAGATCGCACTGGCGACCGAGTGCCTCTTGCAGTTCGATTCCTTCGCTGAACCACTTCTGGCCGTTTTCCGATCCAAAGCGATCGACATAAGCCGACAACTCAGATAGGAAGTCCTCACGGGTGAAAGATGCAGGTGCGGAGTCGGAAACACCTGCCTCCACAATTTCGGTAGCTTCCGACATCTCGGAGATCTCCTCATTACGAGAAACAATGGAAAGCTGATGGCGTTCGAGCCACCTGCCAAGAAACTGACTTGCTCGATCCGCATCCACGCCGAATGCAAGAGACTTTGGTTTGTCAACGCTGATGCCAGCGGCATAGCTGAGAAGCTCGTCAACGTCCCTTGCGAGCGTCTGACGATCGAATAGTCCATCGGGGTTCGCTGCTGGCTCGTCAACGATGTCGGCGGCCCTGAGCTTTTCCAGTCGGACGTGTGGAAAGTTCTTTGTGTTATTTGCGTCGGGCGAAGCAAACTTGCCCGATGAGTGCTCCGTCATAAATTCCTGCTCGGCTTCTTGGTCGTGCTCGAACACGATAGAGAGACCGGCTGCCGCTGGATCTTCCTCGGCGAGCGTCATCACATATTCGGCCAGATCGCCTTCTGGCGTAGCGTGTGCAGACTGAGCAAAGTGAAGATCTCCAAGCACTCGGTATCCATCAACTCGGACGTTCTTGATGCGTCCAAGATGCCGGCCCATTCCATCGGCTGACATACTTGGATGAGTGAAACGCGACTTTACGCCATGCTTGCCCTGGTTGGCGTACTGTGCGACCTGCTCAAGCGTAACCTCGTCGATCCACATATCGTGACCAAGAGCCTCGCCAGTTGCGATCAATGAAACGCCAGAAAGTAGACCAGCTTGATAGTCACCGCCTGTTCGAGAAATCTGAATAGGCTCCTCAACGGTTGCACGAGCACCGCGAAACAAGGTTTCTTTTACTGGTCTTTCTGGATGTGTCATTCGCTTGCTTCCTCTGCTGATTGCTGTGGTTGTTGCATCGCGAACTCGACCGGCACGCCTTTTTCGCTGGCGTACTGCAATGCCTTGCTGATTGCGTCAACATTGTCGAAGTAGTCGGTTCCGGTTGCTCGACAGATCCGCTGTGGAGTGTCGAGTCCTGCCTTGATTGCGGCGATATGTCCATTGATCTCTTTGCTTGGATCCCACCAGGGCATCCCACGAGGCACCCACTCAAAGTTGA
>Ga0208645_1001037_pt1 | contig 26061 bp, 39 predicted proteins | sample VirMetDEL_Sep_01_FD_184519 | JGI IMG/M metagenome (GOLD analysis project Ga0208645, IMG submission 184519) | Aqueous microbial communities from the Delaware River and Bay under freshwater to marine salinity gradient to study organic matter... | ecosystem: Environmental > Aquatic > Marine >... | reverse complement strand
GGCAACAACCAATACCATTGACGGCTAAAGGGCTGTCAGTGGCCTTTAAATCGCTATTAAACCTATGGAGGGTCAAACAATGGCATCAGTAAACAAAGAAGGCATATATCATATCCAAGATTGGATTGACTCCAATCAGGACTATAACCCGCGAGTCTTTGACCTTTGGGCAAATGGCATAGCATCAGAGATAAACCAATGTGCAAGCCTTGACGATGATTTGCAAAGAAATAGCGAATTTATCTATGAAGTAGGGCTAAAGGACGCTAGGGGCTATGTAATGACCATAGCATTAGAGAAACAGCATTTTAACTTGGAGGGCTAAACCATGGCAAGGTTAAAGAGAAACGAAATATTAAACGAATTGGCAAGGCTTTACGATGCAGCAGCAAAGCAAGGCTGGGAAGATATTGCGGAAGCTATAGCCGTTGCAGAGAACACAGTCATATCAGACATAAACTTTGAAAAGAGGAAGGGCATAAAATGGCACAATATCAAATCACAGTAATAGGCACAGTCGAAAGAACTGTAATTGTGGAGGCAGACAGCCTTGAGTCTGCACAAAGCACCGCCGAAGGCGAATGGGCAGCATTGACCGGCGGCATCATAACAACAGCCGAGACAGTATCAGCTATAGAGATGGAGGGCTAGACAATGGCTAAAGTAGGTAGACCAAAGAACTATGAGAACATGCAACCATATGAACAGGCGCAGCATGACAGGCGCATAGCTATGGCTAACATGAGAGAAGACCAGCTAGAGGCAGTAGAGAAAGCGAGGGCTGCGCTGCTAGAGTTTGAACAGGAATGGTCAGAAAGCTATGACCTATACAACCCAGAAACGCCACGCGCATTGCAGATAGCGTTTTGGGCTATACACAACGCATTTCCAAAAGAGGAGTCATAGAAATGCAGCTAGTATTTCATCGAATCAAATTCACGACCAACATAGCAGACCAGACAACCTACAAAGACGACTGGCAGCTTTGTGAAACAAGAGACGAGGCAAGGCAGCAAATCCTTGCCTTGCAAAACATACACGGCGATAGCCTCGATTCATGGGGCATTGCTGCAATCACAGACTCATCAGAAAAAAGCTGGATAGAGAAATGATACCATCAGAACTTAGAGAAAGGCGCGAGTTTCTTGGCTACACGCAGCAAGCATTTGCTGAAAAGCTAGGGTTATCACGCCGCACAATACAAGCCTATGAACTAGGCGAGACAAGCATACCCAAGGTCTTGGAAATGGCCTTGGAAACAATCGAACTAGAGGAGAAATAGAAATGAGAATGAACATAGACTCTTGCATCAGAGATGCAGACATAATCATTTACGATTACCCAATGAAGGACGCCATGAGAGAGAAAGGCAAAGACAATGATAAGGGTAAGCGCGAATGGAAGTTTATAATAAGAAGTGACAGATATGGCTGGACTTGTAGAGGGCCAGTATCAGCAAGCAGTGACTTTGGTGACTTTGTATGCGGTGGCAAACCCAGCACAAGAATGCCAACCATGCTTGGCAAGTCTATCAAAGCATTGGACGCGCTTTGGATGGAGAGAAACGAGGAAAAATAAATAAAAAGGGGCTGGGGTGCTATGCTTAACAAGTTATGCTTAACAAGTTTGGCACCCTTTTCTTTTTGCAATAGGTACTTGGGTTGGCTCAACAAGTAATGCTTAACTTGTTATGCTTAACACCGCTAATGCGGATTATACAAAGAAGCAAAAACCTGTCAACCACAAATTTATAAAGCATTGAAAAGGAGGGTTTCACATGCAGATAATCACACGACAAGAAGCAAAAGAGAAAGGGCTGAAACGGTACTTTACAGGCAAGCCCTGCAAGCATGGGCATCTATCAGAACGAACCGTTCCAAACAAAAGGTGCATGGCCTGCCACAGAGAAAGGCAAAATAAATCTTACGTCAGGAAGCCACGCGAAATTAGTGCGCTGCAAGTTGCTAGAGACAGTGGTTTAGATGTGTACTTTGACGGGAAGCCTTGCCCGAAAGGCCACACATCTGGACGCAGAACAAGAAATACAATGTGTATTGATTGCGAGAGAGAGTACGCGCGAGACTATACAAGCAAAGAAACCAGTTCTCAACGTGAGAAACGACTATCTCATTGTCACGAATACAGGCGAAACCCAGACAACAAAGAAAAGATTTTGCAAACGCAGAAGAAATGGGCTGAAGATAATCAAGAAAAAATTATTGGGTATCACCGCAAATACAGGGAACAAAACAGACAAAAGACGAAGGAGAATAAAAAACGCTACCTAAAATCTAAAAAAGGCGCTGCGAGACACAAGGCGCTTAGTGTAGCGAGGAGGGCTGGACTAAACAGGGCGACACCTTGGTGGGTGGATATGGAGGAACTGGCCTACATCTTTGAAGAAAGAACTAGGTCAAGTGATATGGATGGAGTTTTATACCACGTTGACCACTACTACCCACTAAAGGGTAAAACAATCTGCGGCCTAAACGTACCTTGGAATCTACAAATCATTACGGCAGAGGAAAACCTAGCCAAAGGTAACAAAATGCCAGAGGAGTTTTATGGGGCTAATCACACAATGATTCCCGCACTAACATACACCATGTCTCAAAGCTAATCGTGGCTATGTCATCCTTATTAGAGAAAGCATCGTTGATAGCTGAGAGATACACAACGCAGCGAATCGGTTGCCGGTCAAACTTGTAAATGAGAACCGGCAGTTCGCCTGTCAAAGATGCAGCCCCGCACGTTTGTGACCACCACGCATCCTTATGAATATTATTGGCTGTTGTGTTTGCATACCGCTTGCACTCTATCAGCCACCCATCAAGACCAATCAAATCACCCTTGCCAGCCAGCCGGTACTGTTCCAGGTCACGCTTTACCTTTACGCCTAGCTGGTCATGGATTAGTAGAGAAACCTCGCGTTCAAAAGAAGCACCCTTGTTGCGTCCATTGGTCATATCCAACCTACCTTTGTTTCTGTTGCATCACCATCCCACACAAACCAAGCATAGGCAGTCGTACCATTGCCGCTAGGCTTTTCATCACCGCGCCATATGGTCAGGCGTTGAGAGAAAACCCAAACCCTAGCTGGCTTATAGGTGTCAAACAAAGCGACACGGCGAGAACGTCCTTCTAAAAAAGCAAGGCGTAAAAGCCAGCAATGCTTAACAGCTTTGAGAGAAATAGCTTTTTCAATAAATTTCTGGGCGTGTTTGTATGGCGGGTTTGTTACTATGTTTGGTGCAAGCAGCTTAGACTCCATCATAAAATCCACGCCAGATTGACCGTACCCATAGTCGTTTAGGTCAGTGCTGATGACGTTATGATAATGTGAGAAGGGTTCAGAGATAGCACCATTGCCGCAAGCTGGTTCCCACACATCACCGTCAAAACTTTCGACATCCATCAACCCTTCAACAGCAATCAAAGGCGTAGGATAGAAGTCATCCTTCTGCCTATCCCTCACTGTTCAAACTCTACATGGATGAGAAACTCGGCTGCATCTTCTTCATGCACCTCACCGTCACCGTCACAGAACTCACAAGTCTGCATGATACCTTTGATAAAGCCACCATTGGCATGGTCAATCACCTCGACCTCAACCTCATATTCACCAGCCCCGCCGCAATCAGGGCAGTTAACGTAGTCGCTGGCTGTGGTGTTGTTCGTAGAAGTCATTAGCTTTTACCTTTCCATCAGTTGCTAGAGAAATACGCCGCATAGATTCGGGCGTAGGGAAACGCTGATTAGATAGTATGCGAGACACAGCAGAGACAGACAAGCCAGCTTTCCAAGCAAACCGCCGCATGCTAAGTCTTTGTTCTCTAATGTAATCCTGTAAATACATGCAAACACCATATATCAGTGTTGACAGATTGGCAATGGGTTGGTAAGACAGTTCTATGGAGGGTCAAATGAAACGTAAATTAACTGAAGGCGAACAGTACGCAGCGCAAGCACATATGGCAGCCTTGGCTTTTATCAAAGAAGATAAAGAAAAACAGGTTGTTAGATTATTAAAAGAGATAGCTGGTTTAGAAAAACAGTACGAAAAAGTAAGCCATAAAGTATTGCATGGCTGGGAAAGGCTCACAAAATGACTGAGTACACAATCCCAGATTATCGAAAAGACTTCGGCTGTTACCACAACAGCGCATCAGGTGGTACGCAATCCACTTATGAAAACCTGTTCAAACTTTACATTCGCAAAGAATACAAGATGCAGTTTCCTATGTCAGCCAGGCCACGGGCAGGGCAGATAGTACAGCAGGGCTGCGACCATTACTTTGGGCTGCATGATTACTCGCCCGTCAGAGGCCAGCAAGAGGGCTTGACACTAGGCGAGGCAGTAAGACATGCCATGACAGAGTATATGGAATACAAGCCTATTAAATGGGATGGCGGCAAGGACATGGAAGTCTTTGAGGCTTGCAAAGAAGCTATCCCAGAAATGATAGGCCACGCAGTCAGAGGCACTGAAGAATACTTTGGCAAGAACGTGGAGATGGTGGGCGAATACCAGCGCGTATTTAAAGATGACAGGCTAGACATACCTACCATTATGTTCCTGGATTACGCTGATGACACAAGACAGATTGACCTAAAGTGTAGCCTGCCTGTAGCCAACCCGCCCAAGAAGGATGGCACAAGAACCTGGCGTACACCCAAACCAAAGACAGAACCCACCTGGAATCAGGTAGCGCAGCAGGCAGTGTATTGGAAAGGCACTGGCCTTGTACCAGCTTTGCTGTTTGTTACTGGTGAGGGTTATCACTTATGTACACCTGATAACTGCGACATGCTTAAACCTGATGCTTTAGAAGAAGCGTATGAAAGAATAGCGCAGCGTTGGTTGACGATACAAAACCTAATGAAAGCTGCTAATGGCAACTGGAAAACTCTGTTTGGCATGGTTGCACCTGACTTTGCAGAGATAGCCCAGCGGCATGGCCCTGAGATACTTGAGATTGCCAAACAAACCTGGAGGGTGGAATGAAAGTGCCAACTTGGGATGAGATAGAAGTAGCGTTGAGGATACCAGAGGTAAACGTCAAGACTGACGCTATGGGTAGGGTTATTAGGAAAAAAAACTATAGCCAGACTAAAGTGAACAAGGGTTTTAATGTTGGTAAGCCGAAAGGGAAGGGTAAGTATGATTAAGATGGAGATGACTAAGGATGAGTTTCAAATGCTTACGGTGTGGTCAAAGTATCACTTTTGGGATAGCACTGAGAGTTTTACAGACGATATAGATATTGATGAATTGCTGGAGTGGGCAAGAAGTTGCCTGTTAATGGCTAGGCTTAAATCAATAGCTGATAAAAACAATATATATTTTGGCCTTGATTCACAATACTGCGAAGATGCTGAAGACAGCACAAAATTGAAAGTCGTAACACAATTTGTTCAGCATTATTCTGACCAAATTACTAACACAAAGGATGTGCTTAAAGGGGCAGCCGCATCAAAGAAGCTGGAGAGGGCAAATGACTGAGATAGAACAGGAACATGCGCAAGCAATCGACTTTACGCAAGAGAGATTGAACCGCATCGAACGAGACATGGCGCACATGCAGAAAGACTTGGATGAACTCAAGACTATGCTTGCGTCATTTATGAAAGCGATTACTGACTACAATGAGGAGGTGAATGACAATGACTGATTTAACACAGGCAATGACAGTCGTGGCTGATTACTATAAAGACCACGCTATCAAGCAAAAGGGCGGCAAGATGTATCTACAAGTGGTGCATCGTGTCGAGGCGTTCCGGCGTGTGCTTGGTGCAGAGTTTGGTATTGACACCAAGATTATCGTGGATGATGGGCATCGCGTTGTCGTCAAAGCTATCGTTACAAACAAGGATGGCATCACTGTTGGGTCTGGCATGGCTGAAGAAATAAGAGGGCAAGGCCATGTCAACACAACTTCTGCCTTGGAAAATGCAGAGACATCTGCTATAGGCAGGGCATTAGCTAGTCTTGGTTTGTCTGGCGGTGAGTACGCATCAGCTAATGAGATGGATGCAGTGCCACGCAAGGCAGAGAATATTGCACAGAATCAGACGGTGGCTGTCGAGAAAAAAGACCCTCCAAGTCAACAGTCTCCGGCCCCGTCTGAGCCACCCAAAGAAATGACCCGTGAAGAACTTGATGAGAAGCATGACAAGGGCGTGTGGCAAGACATGAAATCACGCTTGCGTCAGATGAAGCATGTCAATAATGTTCATACTCTGTTTGAGGATATGAAGCCTAAAATACAGGAAATAAAACAACGTAATCCAGAGGCAGCGCAGCACATTGTTAAGCTGTTCCTTGATGCTGAAGATAAACTTACAACAGGAGAAGCCTAATGGCCTTGAGAAAAATCACAACTATTCGCTGCTTTGCGAATGACCCAGACAAGAAAGCAACCCATAGCAATTCAAACTGGAAGCCCTATGTAGGCAAGGAACCAGGTGATGTTGTTCTAAGCAAGGACACACGGCATCAAATCTCTGTCTTTGCAAATGAGGATGGTTCTATTGATGTAAGCATCAGTGAACGCATTGCAGAGGATTACACAAGCGGTGAAAGCATTGCTGCTAACGTAAGACAGGGCGGCATGCGTAAGATTGCCGAGTCAATGGAAACACCAGCAGCACCTAAGCCACAGATGGCACTCGATGATGAAGTCCCTTTCTAATCTGGAGACTGCCTTTCATGCTTTAGACCATTGCAAGGACATACTCTTGGAACGGTCTAGGTATGGAACGGTAGGTGATAACTTCCGGCAAATCAGTGAAATGGGGTCTATGATTACAGGCCACAAGATGACTGAAACACAGGTCTGCGCCTTTATGATAGCCGTAAAACTATCTAGGTTATCAGCAAAAGATGAGTTTGGTTTAAACTGTAACCACATAGATTCATTCGTAGACATCATAGGCTATGGCGCTATTGCTTTAGAACTGCTGGAAGATGGCAAAGAAAAAAGTTGATACAAGGCAAATACTATGCAGCCTCTGCAACAAGAAACACTACATCAAAGATGGCGGGTGGGTTGTTGCTGGTGATAAGAGGATTTATTGCCACTCATTAGAGGGAAGCTGCCTAGTAACTAAACTGAACCAGGAGGGTCAAAAAAATGGGAAACGTAATTCAATTTCCGAAATGTGGAGTGAAATATAATCCGGCAAATGGTAAGTATTGGGATGTTTATTGCGGTGAACTGGATGCAAAACAAATTGAAAGGATTGTGCTTTCTGTAAGTGGTTATGAATTACAGTCATTACGCAGGCAGAATCGCAGGGCTGAATACGTTGATGCACGGCAACTATTTGTTTTGTTGTGTATCAGGCACACAAAGTTTAGCTACCCAACGATGGGTAAGATACTAGCCCGTGACCACAGCAGCATTATGCACTTAGAAAAGCGCAAGGTATCGACTCAACTTAGGGCGATGTTACGAAAGTCGCGAAATATAATTAAATACTTGCACTACAAACCCGATTTCTGATTACTTTTTCTTAGACTTCATAATCTTTTTCTGTAAAGCGGTAGGCAATGTCTTCTGCTTTGCAGTCAAGCCCTTTCCTTTAGCGGCTTTCTTTTTTGCTGGTCGGCCCATCTTTGAACCGTAAGTTCCTACACCCATTGGCATTTAACAATCCCACTTCCTTAATGCTTTGTTGATACGACTATTCGGGTCACGCGCTGTCTTCTTACTTGTCAGCTTCTTCTTCATGCCTTTCATTCTAGCACAAAAACTCTTACGCCTAGCTGCTGCTTTAGGCGATTTCTTTGCCTGCTTACGAGATACAGGGGCTTTTAGATTCATACCCTGGCGTTTAGCAGATGCACGGCCTTTAGCGTTTAAGCCACCTGACTTACTCTTGCCTGCTTTACGCTGCCATGCTGGTGACTTAGCCATCTTTCTTTAGCCCGTGGGTATACCCGTCTTGCTTGTTATATGTAAGCGACTCACCTCTACCGCCTTCAACGTAGCTACAATGTATCCAGCCAGAGTTGCCGCCAGTATAACACTCAAGAATAAGCTGGTCATAGTCTAGGTTGTCCTCAATCCATTTTGCCAGGTCATAGTTATCTATGCCAGCTACCTCAAAGTCTGCTGCCTGACCTTTAGCATGTTGACTGTCCAAACTACTGCCAATTGCAACGCATAACTCTGGGCTGCGATAACCAGATGACACTAGAAACGAACCAAACTCATCACGGATAGGTTGCAATATCTTTTCGCACAACAGTTCCATAGCCTCAATGTGATGCAGTTCTGGGGCGTTGGGAATACCCTTGCGTTCCGCAATCTGAGACTTCACCATTTCTTCCAATGAGAAGTTAGGAGACAACGGGAAGGTCATTTCTTTTTCTTCTTTGCTGTCTTTGCTGACTGCTTAAAAGCCTTTGCTGTCGGTGCGCCTTTGGTTCCAGGCTTGCGCATCTTCTCACCAGACCCAGCAGCAATGCGTTTCTTTTTTGCATGAATGTTTGAATATAATCCGCGTTTCATTTTGTCAGCCCCTTTGATTTTTCAAAGCTACGCATCCCGCCTAGCCCAAGCATACCTAATAATACAGTCATCAGGCTATCCATGTCAAAAGATGGATAAGCTACAGCCTCTATGCCCATGTATGCAGTCACAACATCAGCAGTCGGGAAGATAAGGAAGTGTGCAAACAAAGCCAAGCCACATGACCATCCCACAAAGGGTCGCCAGCCTGACACAAAAACATTTCTCGACTTGGCTTCCTCAGCATTTACAGCTAACTGGCCCTTGGCTAGTTCTTGCGCGTGACGTTCAGCCATTGTAGCTATTTCGTGAGCCAGCTTATTCTTCTGGTCTTTGTCCTCGACAAACTTGCCAATTAAATCAGTAGCTGGGCCAATTAGTGCTTGTAACATTACCTTGCCTCTAACATAAGTTTAAGTTTTTCTATCTCTATTTCTAAATCATGCACCCTGGTTACAGTGTCTTGGACGCTTTTAGGTGGTTGAAACTCATCAATCCAGTTGTCGTTCTCCTCAACTTCTTCCATTGTTAGTTCCAGGTTGTGTTCAAGGAAACTAATGCGTTCTGTCAGACCAAAATAAACCCAAACACTGACCGCTGTAAAAGCAATCATGCTTATAAGATTCCGCAATGGAATTGTTATTTCGCTTGCTTCGTTTAACTTTGTCGCTGTTTGTTTCATTGGTTATCTCTACGTCCTCTTACCGCCGCCAACGCTTTATTAAATGAATAAAACTCCGCTTTATCTTCATCAAATAACTTAGGCGACATGCGCTTTGACTTTTGTTGCACCTCAGAAACTGGCAAGAACACTGCTTTCCTATGTTGATAGCCCACACAGCATAATATGTCATAGTCCTTAACACTCCCAATAATTTTATTCTGGCGTCCATGCCCAAACTGAAAATGGTAACACGGAAGGCGCTTGCCTTTCTGTAATAGTAGGCTCGCAGTCTTAACTTGTATCCTGATAAATTCATCATCTTTCCACGCTAGTAAATCAACTTTATCTTGCTGACAAGGAGACACCCGCCAGCCTAATGATAACACAATGGCTGCGGCATGATACTCACCGATAAGCCCTGTTGTCGTACTCATCCAATGCCAATCGCTTTTGCTGTTGATACCATCACTGTGATAAACAGCCCGATTACTACGCAAGCAAGCGCAAGGACAGCCAAGCCAATCTTCATGTTATCAATCATTTCTTGCTGGGAAAGCGCGGCTTCTCTACGCGCCTTGGCCTGGGCTTCCCTGGCCTCTCGTATTCTCTTAGCACGTTCATCTAATATAGACTGCCAAGTGCCAGCGCCAAATCTGTGGTCTGTTAAGCGCCTGACTTCAGCCACCTGTTCAGCAGCTAACCGTGCGTCTATCAGTTCCTTTGCAACACTCTCAACGCCAAACTGGTCTGCGATACCCATGCCGCCTTTCTTGTTGCTTGCGGCCTGGACTTGCTGTTGACCGTTAAGCAGCGCATCTATGTCGCCTGCAATAGCACTAATGTCCTTTGCAGTACCGAGGGCTGATTTAATCCCGTCCACACTTGCTTTGACAAGCGCGATGCCAGCTAATGCAGTGCTAATCGGTTCCATTAAGACAGCATACCCTTCTTCAATGTCTGACACCGCCATTTTTTAGGCATCAAACCGTCAGTCATTTCGCCAACGTCACGCCCCATTTCCATTGCACGGCGTTCACATGCAGCGCGGGTATCGTAGGGGCCGCGAGTGTCGTGAAATTCGATACAATCGGTAGGGGTCGCTATCGCGCAAGCCAGTACGATTGCCTTAAACATCTTTCCCTAGAAGCCTCTGAACGGTCTTAGTTTCCCAGATGCGTATCAACACCCAGATACCAGTGAACAGTGCCACAAAGTCAGGAACCATAGCCATCCAAGCGGCGACTGTGCCTGTGCCAGCAGCTACATCAACAATAACTTTGTTTTCCTCGTTCATCAGTCAGCATCTGCAATGGTTAGTGTGCCAGCATCAATCTTGGCTTGTATATCGTCAGGTAAACTGTCTTTATTTTCACGAAGCCACGCTTGAAACTCAGGGTCGTGTGCAAGACAGGTACGGCGCACCAAACCATCATCGTCTGTTCGTTGGTAGATTACATTACCATCATCATTTGTTTTCATAAAAGAATAAGACATTTACAACTCCGCACTTACGCCTAAATACCCAGAGGTATTCGCTATTCTATATACATATGTTCCGGTGGCACTGTTTAATGTGTTGAATGTAAGGTCTACATTTACACTTGTTTTGCTATCACCGGCTCTGATTGTTGGAACAGCACTACAAGCTGTTGTGGATTCATTACCCCACGCTGTGTAATGAGATGCCGTACCACTTTGGTCAATAGCTGTTGGCGCAGCCCTCATGGCAACAGGCAAATTCATAATCAACATAGCGAGAGTGTTACGATAAACGGCTCCTGCACCCAAATAGGGAATTGCAGTGTCATATTCTTGTCGGAAATAATACCGCTGACACTTAGCTAACGTAGTTCCAAAGTCCTCATGCTCAAACGGCGTGGCCTGTTCGCCTACTTCTAGTTGGACGCCAGTGACTGCCCAATCATTTGCGGTGCTGTCAAAAAAATTCACGTTATGCCCATACAAAAACCCTGCATTTGAATAGTTACTCCAAGAGGTGCTATCTGAACTTGTATAATTAGAACCCGCTGCTAACCCCCAATACACATACAGTCCAGCACCATTATCATTAGCAATGCCGCCGCCAGCCGTATCGCCAGCAAAAGTGATAGTTTTATACTCCCAAGTATCAGCAGAGCTAATTGTATAAGTAGCCGTAATTTGTCTACTTGTGCTATCTGGTTTGTATAAATTTAATCCCCACGTTCCTGTTTTATTAGATTTAACATAAAAAGATAACGTCAATGATTTTGCGGCAGAACTTCCATTGCTAATTTGTTGCAAATTTTGAGCTTCGATAGCTTGAGTAAAAGTAGAATACTCATCTGCTGCCAAAGCACTTTCAACGGTTGTACAATCTATTCTCCAAGACTTAGAAAACCCTGTTGGAGCCACAGAAGATTGGACGTATGTGTAAGCAGCATTATCCATATTTGCTACCGTAAATTGAAAACGGTCTATTGCATGGTATCCACTGGAAGCGGTTGCACTCGTCCCTCGCTGCGCCACCTGCATTGCACCATTGATGATGAGGTTTTTGTGTGGGAACGTGGCAAGCAACGCCGCATTTGCATTGGGCGTGGTTGCGCTTGCAATATCTCTTGCTCTAGTCATTATCCTGCCTCCAACGCTGTAATACGGGATTCTAATTCAAGTATGGTCTTACAAAGAAGTGGGACGAGTTTGGACTGGTCAATGCCTTGGTAATCAGGAACTGAACGTGTACCCATAACCGCCGCTGTGGTTTCACGCCACTGCTGGCCTTCTGCTAGTTCTTCTGGCTGTTCAACGTCAGTGCTATGGATAACTTCAGCAACCGCTGGTGTTACCTCGTTGCCATCCTCGTCAAGTACAGCCTCAATAGCTGGTGTGTAGATGTCACCTGTGGCTGCGCTGACTTGGTATTCTTCGTCACGCATTGCGTCTTTTTCGCCAGTGATAGCCTCTGGCACGATGTCCTGCACTTCATGGGCTAGGAAACCATCGACTGTGGTATCTGCGTCAGCGATAAAGTTAAAACGTGCTGGCTTGAGTTGTTTGAGGCGTGTGGTAGCATCCCAATTGTAATTTACATTATCTTTAATACGGTAGTCGGATGAAGTGTTGTAAGTGGTTGATGAACCAGATGAAACAACTGTGCCAACGATACCATTTACGTTAACAAAACCCAAATGTGAAAACCCGCCAGACGAAGCACCTCTGCCTAAAAAAATGCGTCCACCGGCTTCAATAGATACGCCCGTAGCACTTGCACTTCTGACAGTGGTTGTGGTGTCCACCAACAAGTTGCCGCTGCTGTCGATGCGCATTGCTTCTGCGCCAGCGGTGGCAAACTCCAACGCATTTACATCCGGTTCGTATATAATCTGACCATTAAATGCGCTTGTACTTCCTCCAAAAAACAGGCGTATGTCGTTTGTATCATCGCCGCCTTGAATACTTACATCTGTACTTGCACCGCTGCTCCCTTTTATATGAAGTAGGTCATGCGGCGCACTTGTACCAATGCCCACTTGTCCATCACACATAATAACAACTTGGTCAGATTGAGTGCTTCCAACATTTGATTGGAATTTAGCAATTGTTCTGCTTGATGTGCTAGTTGGGTGGTACGCTAATAATGCTTGATTTGCATCGCCAGCCGCACATTTTGCGGTTACGTTGCTGCCTGCATCTAAAAGGATATTAAAGTTAGTATCAATCGTTACATCAGTGCTTGCAGTTGCGTTTGTTATTGTATCAACCGCTAAACTGCCTGTTACTTGTGCGCCAAAAGAGGTGGTGGCGAGTTTTTGATTGTTGTTGTGGTAGAGGGTAACAGCGCCATTATTAACACAATTTACATAAAGCTCATCTGCCGCACTTTTTAATGTAATATTATCAGATGCTCTTATCTGTAAATAACCTGTCCCTACTTCATCAATAAAACTATTGAATCCACTGTGATAAATCTGCAAGTCCTGAGAAGCACCTAGCTGTATCTTCTCATTGTCACCCAGAGACAGCGCAGTTGCAGCGGTAAACGTACCGTAAGCCACAATCTCAACAATGTCAGCGGCTACAGCGGCAGAAGCCAATGTAACGCTGGTGCCATTGGTTGCTGTTACATCAGTACCAACAAGAAGCTTTACACCGTTAAGAAACACATCAACAAACCCAGCATCATACGTTGCTGGAAACACTGTTAAACTACCGTCATAAGACCCGCTACTTGTGCCTACTGTCCAAGCAAACCTGTTAGCTGTGCCGTTTACAGATGAACCAGCACTAATAAAGCCAGAAGAACCGTAGACCTTCATCAAGTTATTAGTTGTATCAAACCACAAATCGCCAATGTCTAGGCTTGTTGTCGGTGCGTTTGCTGACACACGGTATGTCTCAGCGAATGTGGTAGCCCCAGAAAATGTGCCACTATTAATGCCAGTCGCTACAGTGGCAATGTTATTTGTCGGGCTGATTTGACCAGCAACCGTGTTTACATTTGTCTGGTTAGTGCTTGTTAAGGTTAACTGCCGCCATTGTGTGTTGGTCAGGTCATAGACCTTCATAATGTCGTTAGTCGTATCGAAATATAAAGCACCATCAATCAATGCTGCGCCATCGTTATCAACGCTTGGGTCACTGCTTTTCGCCCCAAGGAACCTATCGTCAAATGTGTCTAATGCTGCTTCCGCTGCTGCCTGGGCGTTTGATGCTGCTGTTGCTGAACTGGCAGAGGCAGTGGCAGAGTTGGCTGAGTTGGTTGCCTGAGTAGATGCTGTTGATGCGCTTGTTGAGGCATTGCTGGCTTGGGTTGAGGCTGTTGATGCTGAACTTGCCGCCGCTGTTGCGCTACTCGCCGCTGCTGTTGCTGATGTCGTTGCTGACGCTGCATCTACTATCAAGTCCCATTTTGCACTATCAGTGTTTGTTGTAAGGGGCTGTGAACCGCTAGATGTATGTGCAGTCTTAGCTAAGAATATGTTATTTGTGCTGGTATCTTTTACTAAGTCACGAACAGCATAAGAAGTGCTTGCTGCCCAATTACCCTTGAATGTGCCTATTTCTTGAGTAACGCTAAGTTCACCACTAGCATCAAAGGACAATACTTTGTTAGCGCGGTCTGTTGCACCCACGGTAAACTCTGTGCTTGTTATTGTGTTTGTGGGAGATAGTTTTAATGACCGCCCAAGTTCTTCTTCAAGTTCCTGAGTAATTAGCGTCAGTTTGTCTAACGCATCCTCATGGCTTTCGGCTGGAAACGGGTCATTTGCTACATAATCTGTTAGCTGGGTACGGGCTGTATCTCTAATTAAAACAACAGTTTGTGCAGATGTAGGGATATTGCCTGATGTAAACGTAACATTGCCGCCGCTTGCACTACCAACACCCGATACAGTGTAATGCGTGGTTTTTGTCTTTGTAGTTTCAGCACCAGTCGCATCAGTACGAATGATAACCGTAATATCGTCATCATCAAATATCTTGAAACCATAAGCAAATTCGGTAGTGCTGCCATTACCGCTATAGCTGTTTTTGGTTGTGGTGCTACTAACTGTCATTTCAAACTCCTAGAGTATATATACCTTATTTTGATGGTTTAAGAAAGGTTGTTAAAACCTGACCGCTGACGAAGACGGTGGTAGCCAGTAATCTTGGTTGTACTCTCTTTTTATGCGGCGTTCAGTTCTACGCATATATCCTGGGTCAGCCATCTCCATCAACCCGTAAAAACCAAGGTAATTAACAGCCTGCTCAGTCCAGAACAGATTGGCAAATGGCGTATTACTTTTTATAAACCGTAAGTAATCTTTTGAATCTGCCTTCATCCTAGCTGTTTTAGATATTAGCGCCAAACCATCACTAAGCGTTCCTATAGAGGGGCCAAGCACAGTTTCTTGGAAAGACTGACCGTACCTATTATACTCAGCAAAAAGAAAATCCCCATAAATACCAAGGCCACCGCCACGGACTAACGCATCAATCCAGGCCTGCCCACTTTTAGGGTCTTTTGGTTCTTTGCCGCGCAACAAGTCTTTTGCTGCGCCTGACAGATAACCGAGGCCAGTGGTCGCAACCACAAGAGAGGCAACTGCTGCGCCTCCTTTTAAGCCACCGCCATACGCATTGAATTGCGGTAATACTTGTTTAGTGAGTACAGTTACAGGAAACGACTTAAACTGCCCAGCAAATCTAACAAACTCACCTAATGGAGTTCCCTTCTGTGTACCTAAAGTCATCATGGCGCGTTCTCTATCACCAACAGTGACCACGCCTTCGTCTACAGAATCATTTATCAAGCCCATTAGCTTTGAACGTAAATCGTCTTTAAATCCTAGACGCATATCATCAGTCACATTTAAAGTTTTAAGGCTGTCTCTTATGATTGGGTCAATAACTTCTGCTGATAAATCGTTGATTGCGTCAGGTGTAACAAAGTTTTCCCCATCAGCCGCCATTGTTTCTAAGTGTCTAAAGGTAGACCATTCATCGGCAGTAAAGTTGTACAATTCTAAGGTTCTCTTTGTATTGGCTGGTAATTTATCAAAGTCCACATTTCTATAGTTAGCCAACTCATTAGAGAAAACAGCAGCCATTCCATTTTTATGGCCCTGCGTCCAGCCAGCCAACAAATTTAACTTGTAAAACACTTTCTGCATTTCAGAGATTACCCCTGGAAGGTCGCTTACGCTATCACCAGCAATAGCGTGAATTTCTCCTAAATGTTGGTCAGTGTATATTTTTAGGTGCTTAATAACTTGCTTGCGTTCTTTAGATGCAAATCTATTAAGCAATCCGTCTAAGGCATGTTTGTGTGAACCAGCAAAACCTTTGCTTGTTTTTCTGTTAATGGTAGCGCCTTTAAATGCTACGTCACCAAACGCAGATATAACAGCACCCCCCAACTTTGCCATACCTTGTATTGCCCTAGTTGTGTAGCCAATTTTAGCTAAACTAATTCTTGCTGGAATATCCAGCCCACCACTTACAATACCAAACTGTGCGTCTGCAAATTTGCGGGAAAGCTCATCAACAATCCCTTCCTTTGACGCAGCGCGGTCTTGTATATCGTCCAGTATTTGCTGGTGCATTAGCTTTGGGTTTGGCCCTAGCTTCTCAAGTAAGGCTATGTTTCTGGCGTCGTATTCAAAACTTTTGTAAAGCCTTTCGTATAAACTTCCGCGCGAATATTTTTGCGCATACTCAAAAGCAGCCTTGCCATCTCTGAAGTGTATTTTCCTAGATGAGCTAAGTTTTTTAGCAATGTTTGCGGAAGAAGGCTTGCCTATCTGCGCCTCTGTAGTCTCGTCAGCAAAGTGGTGCCTGCCGGAAATAAACTCTTTATACTGCGTTTCCAGGTAGTCTTCGATGTCAGCCTTTGCTGTGGCCTTTGTAACGTCTAGGTTTTTGAATGTCCGATTCTGGTCAACCAGCTTTAAAAAGTCAGCCTTCCACTGGTCAAACCCAGCCCTGCGTATCATGTCTGAGTCATGGCTTTGGCGAACCAAAAAATCATCTCTGTCGCCAATATAAGCGCCAGCACGGTTTTTCCTTCCTAACCTAGCGTTGTTACTTTTGTCTATTGAATTAAATATTTCAGCAGCTTCTTTTGAAACCTTGCCATCGCTAACCATCTGACCTCGGTTATCAGGGGCTGTATAAGCGTACATAGTAATTTCTTCATCTAAGGTTCCGCGCCTAAACACATCCTCTAAGTGCGCACCTTTTTTATTTAAATCCAACTCAAAAGAAGCAGCGTAGTCTTTATGTATAGCACCTCTTAAAGTCGATACACTGTCACGCGAACCGACAGTCATTTTAGAATTTCCTGTTAGGTACGCATTGTAACCATCTATTTCATTAGCCGACTTACTGATTGCAGCGGTTATATTTGCCCTATGTTTAGCCCTTAGCAGCGCTTCTTTTTTGCTTTGCAGCGCAACAATACGCATTTCACGCACAGTTTCACGCGCAACATCAAATGCCCTATCTAAATCATTCTGCGACTTTGGAGACTTTTGTTTTAATTGGCGGTCAAAATACTTGACCATAGTTTCCGCTTCTTGATTACTAAGCTGCACACCTCTGTCTGTTGCTTGTTGCAGCATCAAGTTCATACATTTTTTGCTTGCCACTACCCTACCCCTTTATAACGCAGCTTGCGCCAGCAAACGCAATCTCGTCCATATTTTCTGAACGCTCAACAATAGAAGTCCAACCATCCAATTCTACCAACACATCATCGCCAATCATTTTGTTGTCAGCCATAGCCTTAACCTGTTCCTCAAGAGATTCAATTTCTTGGTTAAACCTAGCAATTTCTGCATCAGGCGTTGCAGTGCCGCGCTCATACGCCAGTGCTTCAAATTCTATTTCTTCTAAAGTAGGGGTATAGCTTTCTAAGCCAGAAATCTCTTGGTTAATAGAACGAACTCTAGCAACCTCTGCGTTCATTTCCTGTTCAGTAACACCTGGCCCCTTAGAAACCTCCAACTCTATAGCCTCGTCTGCTGTGATAGCGTTTTCAGCAATATTTATTTCATCAAACAATTCCTCGTCACTAAGGCCGCGTGGGTCTATCCCTAACTCAGCAACGCGTTCCTCTAAGTCTGAAGCCTCCCTCCAAGCTACGGCTTCGGCGTCAAAATCACTAAACCATTGTTTCGTTATCGCGTCTGTTTCAACAGCATTTACAAATTCATCTGGGTCAACTTCAGTATTATAAGTGTCGATTTTTGAAGGAAAAAAACCTTCCTCTTGCGCAGCTTTTTTCATGTCCTCTAGGTCAAGACCTTTGTTGTTTAGAACGCGAAAGCCAACTGTATCTAGCCTGTCAGCTAAGTCTGAAACACCAATACTCTTAGGGTTTATGCCACCTTTATTTCTTATGAAGTTAGTCAAATTTGTTGTTGGCTTTTTCTTTGCCGCTGCTAGCGTTGGTGGTAAATCCTTGCCTTTACCTGGCACTTCTAAAGGCGGTTCGTCTGCTAATTGCAGCAGTCTGTTTGTTTTTATATCGACTTCGCGCTTATACTCAGTGCGTAGTGCGGGGTCAGTCTTTAACACTGCCTCTACACGAACAGGCTCACCGTTTGCAGTTTGTGCAATAGCAGACCTGTATGCTTGCACAACCGTTTCTGGCGTTGAGCGTGAAAACACATCTGTTAGCTTGCCGCCAACACCAGTAACCGTTCCACCAAGTATGCTTCCGGCAGTTACATTTATAAATGCGTCCATAAGGCCATAATCAGGGTCTTGTTCAAAATAAGAACCAGGCAAAGCTACGCCTGCTTCAAAAGCAAGCCCAGCCAACCCAGCCTCGCCAGCACCAGCAGCAACCCGACCCGCTGTAGCCCCATATTTTGCAGTAATACCAGACACAGCCCTTGCTGAAGCTGCCCGTGCAGGCGCGTACAAACCAACTGCCAGCGGTGCAGCAAAAGCTATGCCTACGTTTACAGGGTCAAAAATACTTCCGACTACGCTAGCGCCAAATCTTGCTGCACTTGTGCTAAAGTCTCTCTGCGCACGGGATAAGACTAAATCCCTTTCATACCTTCTGTCATGCGCCTCTGCTAAAGACCTAGCTACACTTTCGCGCACCCCTGTATTTGGGATGCTTAATCCATCTCTAAAATATTGGCTTTCATTGTATTCGTCTTTTGTAAGGACACGCTCATCATAAAATTGCCTAGAAATGGCACTGCCGACACTACTAAGTTTTTGCACACCAAATGATGTTGCACCAAAAAACTCAGCACTTAAAACATCTCCTGTGCTTGCTGGCGTGTACTGAAAGTAGTTATCCACATGCGACTTAGAAAAGTTCATTTGCGGGTAGTAAATATTCATCAAAATGTCTCAACATCAAAAGCGTCTATTTCAGCGCTAGGACGAATAGGTGCGGCAGATTTGCCTGCTTGAATCTTCGCCTGTTGCGCTGCTTGTATGCTAAGTATTTCAGACAGACTCTTAGAAATAGGCTCTGCCTCAGAATCAAATACCGCCCCGCCATTCCTGTCTACCAAAATAGCTTGAGAACCATCACTGCTAATAATCCACCCAAAACCAGTCTTAACTTCAGTTAGATATTGGTCTTTTTCCATGTCGTATGTTTTTTCAACTTTGGCGTATGGGCTAGACCTATAGTAAACATCATCAACACCCAATTTAGCTACAGCCAAGTTTAGCCTTTTCTCAATGAAGTCAGCATCATTCTGCAAGTATTTTGGGAGTCTTAGGCTTGTGCCTTTATTAGGAAAGGTGTCTATGTAAGAATATCTCTCATCAAATATCGTAGCCGCTTGGTCAATGTAGCCTTGGATATTAGTGGCATCCACTTTGTTGTCGCCACTTAAACTTTTGCCATCTTCTTGTATTAAAAATACAGCCAAATTGCTAATCATATCTATATGCTGTTGACGCGCATCCCTCATGCCCTGGGTATCGGCTGCGGCACTTCTTATGGAGTCACCTTGAAAGTCAACAAACAAACCGCCAAGCATAGAGTTCAAGTGTTTCTTTACTTCACCATTAGTGCGCACTTGTTCATTTAATAAGTCTCTGTTCTGGGGCGTCACGCTTATCTTGATGTTCCCAGGCTGTGCTGAACTAAGTAGTTGCTTGGACATAGGTGCGTCTGGTGCATTTGCTACATAATTAAGGGCTAACTTAAATTCACCCGCCCTTAACTGGCGCATTGCAGCCGCTTCAACCTCTGGCCTAACAGGGCTGTCTGGGTCTGAAGATATGCCGCCAACCGCCGCCAATGCCGCTGTGACATCCTCTGGGGTTTGGGCTTGGCTAATAGCGTTACTAAATGTATTGACTTCTGCTACAGTAAAAACTTTTATCTGGTTGCCTCTTAAACCCATTTCTGACTGTGCAGTTATTATCTGGTCTTTTGTCGGCCCCTTTGTTGGGTCAGACACATTTGGGAATTTACGCTTAAAGTTTTCTACAACATAACTGGCAGGGTCAGCAGCTATTAACTCTTTTCTGCGCGTCATAGCTTTGTCAAACATTGACACTTCAAGCTCACGCTGTCTTGCCAAATCAGTTCCAGCGGCAGCGCGTGATTGGCTAGAAAGTATATCTCTTTGGTCAGATATTTGTTTGGGAGAAGCGAAAGTTAAGTTATCGACCACATCAAAAGTAGTTGCAGCAACTGATGCTTGCAAATCTACATCATTTGCCAATTCATATTGACCAGTTTGGCGTAGTGCATTTGAAGCGGCTGCTGCTTTATCTGCACCCTTACCTGTGGTTCGGATAGATGCCAAAGCATTTTCAGCGTCAACTTTAGCTTGGGCTGTTAGCGGGCCTTTAAGGTAGCTGATGTGGCTCTCATAAAGATTAGCAATCTGCCCAATTTCAGCAGCGGTGCGGCCTTTGCCGCGGCCTTCACCTTTTAGTGTTCTTTCTTTTTCGCCTTCAAAATATGAAATGGATTTGTTTGTGTCTGTTGTTTCTGATAAAATCTCACGCTTATCTATCTCAAATCCAACAGAATCTATTGTCCAGCCTACATTTAGCCCATCGTTATTGGCGTCCAAAATTAAGTTGTTTATGTCACTCATAATCTCTGGACGTAGACCTTTATTTGACACAGCCTCATCTATATAAACGCCAATGGCGGTTTGTGCCTGGTTTTTTCTTTGGGCTTGTTGTTGAGTAAAAACCTTTGCCCTGCCGATTGCCAATTTGCTATCTATGGCGCGTGATAAATTATCTTTTACAAATGCCCTTTGGCTTCTTGTTAAATCAGTTCTGGAATCAATGTCAGCTATAGCGCCTTTTTTAAAAGCGCCTGCTTCTATGTCAAACCCACTGACGGTGCTGCTTTTGGGGTTATCAATTAACTGTTGTGCCTGAGGAACGTAGTTAGATATGGCTTCGTTTTTTGCTTCGCCAGCTTGCGCCTTTTTCTCAGCCATGCCAAATTGGTTGGCTATATTACTTACAGTTTCACCAAGACTAGCCATAGCCCTACCTGGCGCTTCAAAAGCAGCACTACTTGCGCGTTGACTTAGCTGCCCTGTTGCTAGCCCCACTCTCGGCCCTTGGCCTTTGTTGTAAATTGGTATTCTCATGCCTTACCCCATAAGTGAGGCAGCTTTAGAACCGCCTTGTAACAATGATTGATATGACTGTGTTTTTAAAGATGATGCACGGGCGCGACCCTCTGCGCGGGCTAACGTGGCTGATGCCTCGGCTGCGGTCTGTTGCACATCGCTGGCATACTGCACACGCAGCGCATCCATCTCTGTGTTGAAGTAAGTGTCTGCCAGTGCCTGCATTGGACTTCCAGACATTTGAACACCTGATGCCGCTGTAGCAACCGTCTGTGTAGCTATAAGTCTTTCTGACTGCTGGCGTAGGTTAGCTTCCTCGTCTACCTTTTCACGGGCTTGGAGAATAGCCTCGTTTTCCATGACCTTTGCATTGTATTCAGCAGTTTGCTTGGCAGCTTTTGCCGCGGCCTGGTTGCCCTTGAAACCCATAATGCCGCCAGTAACGGCTGCGGCGGCAGCTAGTTCAACACTCATTACGTCACCCTTGCCATGCGGTAGTAATCGCTACCGTCTGGCCCAAACTTATGCATAATACCTTCATTCTCAAATCCCATCCATGTGGCGAATCTAATCGCCTCTGGGTCGCCCATGTGAATACTAGCCTGGACGCGATGCAAACCTGTTGTTGCCAGTATACTACTAAACAACGTCTTAGCATACCTAGCCAGTGATAGCTTCCATTTAGGCGCATGCTTTGACAGGATAACCCAGCCCTCCCCGACACCAGGCCACATCTCATGTATGCCACCAACAGCAACAACGTCCTTGTCGCCCATGATTGCATAGCCAATCACTTGCTGCCCGTTGTCAAATGCAGCCCTCATGCTTTCTGGAAAGTCAAAGTCAGTCTCAATGCTGTTAATAAGACTAGAGTTAAATGGCACAATCCTAAGCATCGAAAGTATTTGACCTCCGCATGATTGCCAGCACTGTCATAGGTAATGGTTGTGATTGCCGTACAATAACTCGCGCATCAGTCTCGTATCCAGATGGGAAGTATATTTCTTTATCGCCCGTAAACAACGGCACAGCTTTATCCATAGCCATGCTACTGTCGCGGAACGGCAATCTGTCCAGGTTGTCTGTATCTGGCCCTAGTTCTGCACCGACTGTGTTAAAGAACCTCGCTGTCACCCCATGGATACGCTTTATCTTACCTTGCGAAACGCCATCATCAGCGCCAGCCTCTAGCCTTAGTGTCTCCACGGTTGAGGAGTATGAATAGCCTACATGCACCTTTGATGCTGTGCGGTCTAACGTAACTGCGCCAGCAGATACTGTTCTGTCTGGGTGGGTAGCACCATCAGCAAGAATAGATACAACTTGACCCTCTAGGTGGTTCAAGCCTGTAATTGTGCTGGTAGCTGTGCTGTCGTAGGTAAGGCCACTGTCTACAAAAAACGCATCAGCCACATCATCGCCAAACTCAATAGTTTTAATAAACTCAATGTGGCGCACTGTACTACCATCAATGGTACGTTTGACAGATACATAAACCTGGTCTTCTGCGCCTGATGGAATGGCAGTTACACTCTCAACAATTCCGCTGCCGCCAATGGTGTGGTCATGCCATCCAACAGCAGCATTTGCACGGTCATAGGTAAGACCAACTAAACGCCCGTCATTATGCACAAACCATAAAATTAACTCTGGTTCCTGTTGCCATACCATATCAGTAAGACCGCCGCGCGGGATGTGGTCTGCTAGAATTGTTAAATCTATTCCCAACAATCCGTCAGTGTCCAAGTCAAATGTAATCTCTTTTACTTTCTCTTGGCCTTTCTGAATAAGAATAGTGCTGTTACCAGCGCGAACTGGTCTAATGTCTGATGTTCCAAATGTTGTTTCACGCAGCACGTTTACGTTTGTAGGTGTAACTGGCTGGGAACCTGTGCCGCCTGATAGTGTAAATTCCGCGCCTGTTGTTAAAACTTGCAAAAATCTAGCTGGCAATAGATGCCTAATAACATTAACGCTGTCAGATGCAATCGTAATGTTTACCGCGTCATCATCTAGTATGCCTGGGGTGTGGTTTTCAAAATCTGCTGACACACTGCCAAATATTGTCTGTGGCTGGCCCGTAGTGCCAGCAAAGTATAATCGTTGCTCATAGAAGCCAACAGCCCGTGGGAAGCCCTGGTCGCCATTAAATGCACCCAATGACCACAGTTTAGTCGCGTTACTAGAGCCAACCGCATGTTCTGGCAAAGTTGAAATGCCAATCGCGTTAGTTTTTACTGTAGCTGTAACTACTGTCGCGCTTGTAAATCCTGTGATTACGACATAACCATTAGCGTCATGCTGGTATGTCCATGTTAAAGCGCCGTACACCTCGCTGCCTTCAAGATGGACAGGTGGTGTATTACCAGAGGTTTGTGTGCTGCCAGTGGTGTGTTTATAAACATGCCCGTTGAAACGAACTTTTACATTATTAGCGTAGCTTTTTGACGCTTCCCATTCATCATAATGAACTTCTAACACTTCTCTAAAACGTATGTACCTACCAACATCTGTGCTAGCAAACAAACTTGCAGAGGCTGTTATTGTTATTCCAGAGCCTGTTTGTGCCGAAGCATACAAAGTTGTCGTGGTGTCATTCTCATCAAGGTATGGCCCATCAACAAAATCAATGTCAGCTATCGTAAAGCTCGTTGCTGTCGTTCTTGTTAGCTTTGCTGGCTCATGGCTTTTGTGCGCCAGGTAAACAACATCAGCAGATTGCGTATAATTTAATTCAAATACTTCTGTGGCGCTGTAAGTCGTAGTAACTTCTACAATCTTACCAGCAGTGCCGCCGCTTGTGTAAGTAGTAAAGCCAGTGCTATTTACGCCCGATAATGCAAACGTATTTGTAGCAGTGCTGGCTACAGTAAACTCTCGGTTGTTTAGTTCAGTCATACCAGCAACTGACTTGATAAACACCCTGTCTCCATTAGAGAAGCCATGACCGTTAGATGTTACAACTGCTGGGTTAGCCTTGGTAATTGCTGTAATTGTTTTTGCGGCCTCAGTAAGTAAGCCACCATCCTTGTAGAAACGGATATAGTTTGCACCCATTTCTAGGACATACGCTTGCTCATCACTGAACTCAAAGTTCATCAAACGAACCTTGCCACCGTCTTTAGAACGCCCAGCAAAGAATGTACCTGGTCTGCGCGTTACACCGCCAGATGGGTACACCAACATATTGTTTAGCGTTTGCGCAGCCTCGTTGTATTTCTGTAAATCAATACGGCCTTCTAGCTTTGGCGATATTTCACCAGCGCGGAAGTTGGTGATGATGCTGGATACACGGGCCATGTTACAACCTAAAGTTAGTAAAGGTGTCTGCGATTGGCTGTTCTGGGTATCCTTCCATAGCGTCTATTGATTTGGCCTCTCGTAATCTTTGTTCGTATAATCCCTGCATACCCTGCGCCAGAGTAGAACTGCCTGTAACTCCATAAGCAATTTCAGCAGCCAAGCGATGCGCTATTGTGGAAGTTAGCAAGGAATCATACTGTTCAGTATCAGCCTCGCGGCCTATGTATATAATATTGCAGACATTCTCATTAGACAAAATCTTACGGCCCTCAATCTTGTACATGACATTGCTGTCATAAGCTGCAATCTCGTTGTTCACACTGGTATCCCAGAACGACAACAACCGCAAACAGTACGGGTCTGTTGGTAAAGTGTACTGGAAGTTAAAACCAAATGCCGGAGTGTCAGTGTCTTGAGGCAATGATTTTCTGGTGACAGCTACGTTCCAGGGATGTGCGCGTAGAACTGAGTCACGGATTAACTCAAAGTTTCTGTTACAAAGCCTAGCTTCTTTAGAGTTTTCTGTTAGGGCTGTAATAGTAGCAGCGCCTAGCAAGTCTAGTGATTGGTTACATATGTCAACAACTGATGGCATGGTTTACTAGCCTTTCAACTCTAATCAGTACGCCCTTGCTTAAATTCTTCTCGCCGCCCATAACAGGGCCACGTTTCCTATATGCTTCTCTTGCTATAATCTTTAACTTATCTGTTGGTAACAATACCACAGTTTCATCATCAAGTATAAATGCCCAATGTGTTGCTTGTGTTGTAGCTATGCCACTTGGTTTGTTTCTACAAAAAAACTCCACAAACACATTTCCCGTCCGTGAAGCTACAAAATCCCTTTTTACCTCTATAGTGTTTCCACTGAGTATGCCGCCTAGCCATTGTTCAGCTATCTGACCTACTTCTAAATCCCAGCGGAAGTCTCCGCACGGCTTCATCATATCCCCTCCAAAAATGTATGGGAGGCGGCAGAACCGCCCCCCACATTGTTTAGTTTACAACGTACTGGATGACAAAAGCCATGTCACCACCAGTTCCACCTGTCGCATTGAAAGTTGCGGCAACATAGTAGAACCCGCCTGGGTCAGAACTATCACCAGCCATTGTGTACATCTTCTGGCCTGTAGTGTTTAGGTCAGCGGCCTCATAACGAAGCTCTGCTAATGCTGCACCATCGGCAACAGAAGTAGCAAAGAAGTCCTCGTCCTTAACAGCGCCAGCATCTGTGTAGATACCAACATTGTATGTGCAGCTTCCACCTAAAGCATCTGCGCCTACTTGCAAAGATACAATGGATGCGTTGCTTGGAATCGGTGCAAGCATAACGATGTCATCGTCAGTGCTATCACCAGCAGCCAAGGCTACGTTTCCCTGAGCCACACGGATTACGCCGTGCAGTTCCTGGGCATCGTTAGCGACTTGAGGGGATGCCTCAAGATTCGCTACTAAGTCTGAGTTTTTAGTAGTCATCTTTTAGCTCCTATTAGTCAGGGGTTTCGTCACAGAAGATTTGGCAAAC
>Ga0208645_1001027_pt1 | contig 26342 bp, 40 predicted proteins | sample VirMetDEL_Sep_01_FD_184519 | JGI IMG/M metagenome (GOLD analysis project Ga0208645, IMG submission 184519) | Aqueous microbial communities from the Delaware River and Bay under freshwater to marine salinity gradient to study organic matter... | ecosystem: Environmental > Aquatic > Marine >... | reverse complement strand
CAACTATCCATAAGTCGCATTAAATTAAATTCTTTCATAATTTTATTATTTTAAGATGCTGCCCATCCAGTAAAGTAAAAAGCTTTGATACCTTTTTTACCTTTATAGCCATTTCTTTCTTTTAGTCTTTTTAAAACTGCTCCTGTTATTTCTACACAAATACAATCTCCCCATTTATCTGCAAATTCAAGCATATTATCTTCCCACTTACTAAAAGCTTTAGTTCCGTACCTAGGGTTATCATCACGCATTTTAAAGCCTGATGTTGTTGATATTGTACCATTGTAACTATCATGACCATAATCATGTAATGCGTCTTCTACTAAGCTATTATAAGCTTCTGACGCGTTTTTGTATCTACCTACTGCTAGATCTCCGAAATTTGTTGCTCCCATAATTTTATTATTTTAATTAATTAATAATAGTAAAAGGGGGCGTTAGCCCCCTCTCATGTTGTTTAATAATTTAACAAAAACTTGTATGCGTTTTCGTTCATTTTACCAGCAGATCCAGTAATAATACTTTCCTGTCTACCATTATCTCTTAATGGTGCAGATTTCATATGTGTAGTATACTTAGTTACACCATTAAATAAACCCCATTTAGTTAACCCTACCCTAGAGGTTTCCTCTATTATACAATGCTGTAAGTCATTATATATATTCATAGATCTTGTAGAAAAACTTTTTAGTTCCGAAGCACTCAAAGCTATATCAATTTTAGTAAGACTAAATAGCATTTCTTCCATAGCATCTCTACCAATTGATTGACCACTAAAGTATTGTAGTTCAGCAATCTTTTCTTCTTCTGCTGTAAAGTTAATTATAGTTGGTAGCTCTTTTACCTTATCCTGTATAGACTGTGTGTGTTTATAACCTGATATTGCATTAGAGTTTAGCCATCCAAATTGATTTTGACAGAATATAACTTTATTCATAAACCCAAACTTAAGACTACTTGATCCATCATGACTATTAATAGCATATATGTATTGCTCAGTATCTTGCCCACCTATAACTATATGATTGTTAGGGCGTTTCATCTGTACCATTACTTTTCTACCTTCATTAAAAGGCATTGCTTTTACTATTTCTAAATCATTCTGACCAGCAATTTCTTGCATAGTTTCTATAATAGTATGGTTTTGTGTAGGAGTGTATGCTTCTTTTACTGTAGCAAATACTTCTCCAGTGTCTTCTCTTACTATACCATAGTAATCTGTAGAGTGTAGTCCGTTATTAGCTTCTGTTGTGCACTCTCCTGCATAAAGCAGGGGTTTCTTAACTACATTCCAGTTAAGTCCATTTTGTTCTAAAATTTGTTCTGTATTAAGCATAATCTAATTCTAATTTAGTTAATAATTCTTCTGGTGTTCCATGAAATATCTCTGTAGCTTCGCTTCTACTATCTATTTCATACACTGTTAGGTGTATTTGTTTATCTTCTTCTGATATTTCATATAGATATTCTTCCCAGCATTCTGAAGCGTCAGGATGCATACAGTATATACCTCCCACATTAGATGTTGGTGTTCCATCATCTTTGCATCCGCTTGATTTAAAATGTACAAACATTTGTGCTGCTAGACAGTCCATACCATTAAACATAGGCTCAGACTTATCTAAAGGTATACCATTTACAACTGTATATCCAGATAACCATTCTGCTAATTCAGCACCATGACCACTCATGTAGCCGTCATATTGACGGTACATACATGTAAGTGGTTGTCTGTGTTTTTTACCTGTTGTATCTTCCCAGGTTCTTATTACTTTGGTTAATGATCTAGTTCCCATCTTCAATAATTGCTAAGAAATCACTTTCATCTATAGCGCTTCTAATATCACTAAGAACTTCACCAGTAAAGTAACTAGTTAGCGTAATTTCAGCGTCAATTTCATTGTCGTTTATGCTGTAATAAACATCAACATTATTTCCTGTTTCAATTCTATTGTTAGTTATACAATCCTCTACAATAGATAATAGTTTATCAAAAGTATCGCTACTTATTTTTGGTAAGCTTAGTTGCTTTTCTTGTTTTATCAACTCATCTAAAGCATTTGTTACAGCATCTAAGTTATCTACAGCTAGTGATTTTGATATTACTAATTTATCTATTTGCTCTTTTAATGTTAATTCTTCCATAATTATTTAAGGTTTTTGTATAAATCGTTAGTTAATGTTAATGTTATTTCTTCCAGTACTTTACTGTATGCTTCATTTTTACCTAGCAAATATTCGCCAGACTTTTTTTCCTTATTTTCTTGACTAGCTTTTAGTTCTTTAGATATTAAGGTTGTAACTCTTCCTACCACATCTTCTGCTCTCATATTATTGTTGTTTTAGTTCATTAATTTCCCAATTTTCATGAGCTATATCCATTTGCTCAAGTTCTTTTTCAGCTATCATATCCCATATAGCGTCATCGCCATCCATGATTTGTTCACCAATACTTATTTTGTGATCTCTTCCATCATCAGGAAATCTTAAAATTACACTTGTAGTGTATTCTCTAGTTACTCTAAGTTGGTATTCTTTCATAGTTTAATATTTTCTAAAGTTTCTTCTATCCATTCATATGCATCTTCAGGAGTTTTAGCTTTAGTAGAATACTCTACTTTCCACCCTGAAACTATGTTTTTATAAATGTAAGCTTTCCATACACCTGATCTAGTAGGCTGTACTGTAACCCATCTGTCATGTCTAATTAAAGACTTAATTTCCATTAAATTCATGATAATAACTTTTAATTCTTTCTATTATACCTCTGCCATTTGCAGTGTGAAAACCATAACTATGTGTATTTAAAGACGGTATTGGTTCATTTTCTACTAATAAATGAAATAAATCCCACTCATTATCATAGTCCATGTCTTGCTGTGTTTGATTTATAGCTTCTGCCATAGCATAAGCATCATGCCTACATTCACCATACTCATTAGTTAAGTAATTTGTTATTTCTGTTGATGTCATAATGTTAATTTATTTCAACTATATTTACAACAGAAATTGATTCTAAAGCTGTTTCTTTAGCCTCTTTTATACTATCTGCCCAAACAGATATCCATTGTTTATCTCCTCCTAAACTAAATGTTACACGATATTCTTTCATAATTCTAATTTTATTTGATTTTTACTAGGTTGCCATTGATAATAGTAAAGAGTATATGTTTTATCTCTACCAAACTTATCTGGAAACGTTTGCTCTCCAAGTAATGGAGTGTCTTGATCTATTACCATCTTCTTGTCACTGTGTCTGACAAGTATTTTTTCGTTAGTATACTTATAAGGCAGGGCAACAAGCTCAAGCCCAGATTGTCTAGGATTAACCTTGTAGCCTGCTATAAGCTTCTTTAACAAATATGATTTCATTAGTGCTTTTGTTGATCTGCAAAACTACTATATGAGCTTTTAGCTTTAGTAGATTTTGTATTCTTTTGACTATCAACATGTTGCACAGCTTTAAGTCCTTGCCATATTTGTGTTTCTTTCTTAACTACATTGTAGCATTCTTCAATTAACTTTTCTCTTTGTATTGCAAGAGGTTTTGTAGGATCTATTGTAATGCTTTGACCGTAATTAATTTTTACTGACTCAAAATTACCTATGTTAATGTTTTTACTTACATTAAATGATATTGTTGTTTCTGTTTTATTCATCTTCTAAATTGTTTTAAAGTTAAAAATCTCAATATATCTTTTTTAAGATCTGTTGTTTTATTTCTTATTTTTTCCATTTCAAAGTATAAACCTCTTTCACCAAGATATGTATTGCTAATGCTTTCCAGTCTGTCTTTTAAATTATTAACAGAAGGTATTAGTTTGTTTTTAATAATAGTAAGTTCTTTCTGTCTTTCTATGTATGCTCTCCATGCATCGTAAGACTCATAAACTCTTTCTCCTATTTTTCTAATTCTCATTGGTTCCATTTACTTTAATTTTAGCAGGATTTATATCAGCCGTGTTCATATCTATTGTTTCTGTTTCTTCTCCACACACAAGACATGTAGCTATATAGTCGTCATTGTGTGATACTTCTGCTTCACAGCATTCTGAAGCTGCGTCTAAATCCCATGTAAAATCATCCCATATTTCTCCATGTTGTGCTGTTAGTCTGCCACCAAAACACATTCCTGGTTCTTCATATTCTAGCGTAAAAGATAAGTCAGGAAAGTCTTTCATAATACCTCTTATCCATAAGACAGGAGGACCCCAAGCTGATTCAAAGTTTACAGAAAAGTAATCTTTATCATCATGGTTTATATGTGGTTCGCAAGCATCCCATTTAGTTCCCCAATTAGATATACTCCATTCATACCAATCTTTACGATCACCACGAGGAAGCGTTCCTTCAAATGAAAACTCTGTTTCTTCATGAGCATTCATAGATTTTTCTACAAATTCATGTAGTTGTTTTTCGTCACCTGATACTTCTAGGTGATTCCAGCACCAATTTGGCATAATTATTTGTTTTAGTTAATAAATATCAACAGAAGCATCTTTGTATGCGTCCATTAATTTGTTATAGTTATAATAAGAATATATTCTTTTTTCATTCTCATTTATTACATACTTAAAGTTAATTTCTTCTGCATAATAAACATGTATTTTATTTTCCTTTGTAATAAGGTGTTTCCAGTGTATTTTCTTTTTGCTTTTAATTTTATCATTATAATCGTAATAAGTTACAATAAAATATGTTTTGTATATTTCATATTTAGTAATATAAGTATCTGATTCATATACTTGTATTTTATCTTTATCGTAATCCCAATCATAATGATAGTTGGCAAATGACTCTATTGTACAGTTTTTAATTTGTCCAATAGATATAAATGGTAGCATACATAATGCTATTATTATTGATTTCATAATTATTTGTTTTTAGTTAATAAAAAAGGAAGAGAGTAGTAGGATAACAGCAAACGTTAGTTATCATTCCGTGGCCACACGCTACCACTACCCTCAACCTATTAATGCACAACCCTTGAGTGACTGAAACTACTCTTCACCAGTATTGTACATGTACCGCATTGCAGGTTACTTAATGAACCGCATAGCAGGTATATAAAAGAACAGGCTATAGTACAGCTCGCGAGATGTCTATGACACAGACTATATTCGTGCTTGGTACAGTAAGAGAGCTACTCTTACTAAGTAAATACGTATATAGTATTTACAGCCTTATTTGTTGTGCCTGTTCTTATAACAAAAAGAGGTAGGTAGAATCAGACCGATAGCGAGGAAAACCATCTTTAGCATGCTATCTATATGTAACAACCCTTGGCATAGGATTTAGCTACTGTGTACCTACCTCTCTTATAACAAGAAAGAGGTTAGTGATGCATGCTTTTAAGCTGCCTGCAGGGCTTCTGCGCACGTCTCTTTCTTTATATTTGTGATGCTAATGCTTTAATCTGTTGGGGACTAATGCGGCTAGCAATTGTTTTATATTTAGTTTTAAATCTAGCTCTATGCTTAGTAAAAGCATTTACTATCTTATAGTATCTAGATATGTGTTTTCTTCTTAATGGCTTATATTCTTCATTAGCCATATTTACTCTTTTTATAAATTCATTATATTTAGAGAATTTTCTTACAGCACCGCTAAGGTATTGTATTTCAAGTGTTTTAGCATTCTTGTAGTGTATAATACTGTCTGCATATTTCTTTCTAAATGATGCATGTGCGATATCATATTTACTGATGTCAGGTGATTTTGCATCAATTAGTTTTTTTAAATCTTTCAGATAAGCTGATGTGATTTCATAAGGTTCTTTCATGGTAAAAAGTTTTAGTTAGTATTATATAGAATAGTAAAAAAGGAAGGAGCGTTAGCTCCGACCTGTTTATTTGTAGTTGTTTAATTCTTCTTCTGTCAACGGTTTAGGTGTTAATGCTGTGAATATAGAGAATAATACTCCTGCAATAACAGCTGTAGCTAAGCCACTGAATGTACCTATAAATAACATAGGTAGTAATACGGTAAACAGTATATCCCAGAATGTCTGAGTCTTTACTAGTCTACGCCTGCCTAAGGCTTTATATACTATGATATAATAACCTATGGCAGCGAAGAATGCAGTTCCAATGATACTCATTAGAATGGCAGATTTTCTACAGTCTCTTGTAGTTCTGCTTTAGCAGCAGCTTGAGGATTGTAGTCATTATGACTCATACTGTGAGTGAATTTACTACCCTCTTTGTTACTCCATACATCTGTTTGAACATAACCATTTGCATTTACATTCTCTTTCATCCAGTTGCAGAACTTTCTTGCATCAAAGTTTATCTTCATTAAAGTGTTACCATTATCAAATGTTATTTCTTTAATAAATACTCCTGATGCGAAATTAGTTTCTTTCTTTGCTACTGATTTCTTTGTTGCTTTTTTTGCTTTTGTTGCCATTTTTAGTTTAGTGGTTAAGCCACAAGCTATTAATTAATAATTAGTTTATTGTAAATAGTAAAAATAATCCCCTACGACTTGCACGCCAAGGTCCACTGTTTGTTCCCGTTACTTTCATTCGGCAGATTAGACAGGGATTATATATTGTTATAGTTAATAGTAAATAACTAGAAGTTATAGAAGTATAGTTTATTAACTAAGTCTATAGCCTTAAGATAGATGTTTAATATGTTATACACTTTCAATAAGTTTATTCATGTTTTTAGAATCATCCATAAAATCGTTTTTACGCATAGCTCTAAATCCATCTTCTTGAGCATATTCTACCCATCTTCTTACAGATGATTGAATAATAAATTTATTGCATATTAAATCAGCAATTTCATTAGGTTGTCCTGGTTCCGTTGGCCAACCATCAAATAACATAGTTAGTATATCTCCACGATTATCTTTATACCATCTTCCACTTACTAATATAGTTGTACCTTTCTTTGCTTCAGATATGAAATAGTCCATTGTTTCTTTAAATGAAATTCTTTCAGTTTCCGAATCACTAAAGTATATATCTATTGTAAAGGGTAATAGCTCTTTTTGTTCAATATCTAGATAGTCACCTGTTTCTAAGAACCATTTATAAGCTTCTGCTCCTGTTTTATTTATTCCATGATAATAATGGTGATAAACAAAATGTGGAGAGTTGTTAGTAGGTGCTATTGTATTTTGTATATTTATTAATAGATCAGTTAAAGTTTTGTGATTACGAGTGTACTCGCCTGTTTCTATTAAATGTTCAATCCATCCTTTACATTTTTTTAGTATTTCTGATGAGCGTTCATTAGCATCATCCCATCCTCTTTCATATTCTGTGTCAATTAAATTTCCCATAGTTTTATTTTTGTTTAGTTAATGTTTAGGTTTACGAAGTGATTGTTGAAATTCTTCTTCTTCCTTTCTTTTTGCTTCACATTCTGCGTTTATATCTGCAAAAGCATTTACAGTTTCTTGTATCCATTCTTTTCGTTGAATTTGATTTTTTAACTCTTTGTATTCTTTATCATTGAATACAGGTTTAGATAAGGTGTCTTTATCTCCTTGGAATTTACTCATAAATTCTTTGTTTGATATACTCATAGTTTTATATTTGTTTAGTTAATGTTTAGGTTAAATAAAAGAAAGGTGGGTGGGCTCGCTCTCTTGCGGCAGTTGATGCTGTATTGCAATGATTATTCTTTCACCTTTCTTATGTAAAGAGTGACTAATCCACTCTTATGTTTACGTCTCTTATAGAATAACAGTAATCTTGTACCATATCCTCAAAGCAAGTAGACCAATCTATGAATGGCATATTTGCTAATTGCATATCTATTACTGCTTTGTCTTTAGCACGCTGTTCCATTATATCGTGCAAAGGTTCTACTTTGTATGTATGGAATACTGGTGTATCCATGTGAATTGTTGTTGAGCAAGATGTACACTCAACTAAGTTGTGTGAATGCTCAAATGCTGTTGTGTTGTTGCAGTTAGTGCAACTGATGTCTGTAAGTTTCATATTATAATATGTATTAGTAAGTAATTAATTTATCTATTATTAATAGTAAAAAAGGAGCCGTTAGGCTCCATAGTTTTAAATAGATAGTTCATAATAATCTATCATTGATAATGGTTTTGTATTGATTGTTTCTAAAAAGTCACAATAAATAAACCATTCTAATTGTAATGTTTTAAATTCTTTTAGTGATTGAATTTTATCAGCCACTAAGTTGTTGAAGATATTTAATTCTTCTTGTGTTGTGATTATCTCAGGCATAATGTATATATATTAATTAATAACTTATTATAAATAGTAAAAAGGAAGGAGCGTTAGCTCCGACCTATAATAGTTAATTGATTGTATTATTAAGATATGATTGTTCTATTTTAATAATGTTAATGCTGTGGTCTTTATTCATTGGAATAGCATTAAGGCCTGTAATTTGATAAAATGAATGAATATCGTTATCAATTAAATCAAGTATGAATGATTGCCATTGAACATACTGTAATAATTGTTGATGAGACATTTTAAGTAATGGTGTGCTGAGTAATTTTGTGTACATAATATATATATTAGTTAATTATTATTAATAGTAAAACATATGCGGAGCAATTAGAGTGATATATTATTAGTGAGTGAAACGAACACAGTAATGATGAGAGATAAGCGAGTAACCAGATCGTAGATCTGAGATATATGCGAAGCATATGGTTACGAGCTAGTAAAAAAAAGAGAGAGTCCGAAGACTCAATCTTGTAATAGTTTAACCACTTTAAGTGATGTACATGCAGTACAATTGGTTGCTAACCTATGTGTGTGGTATTACATCCCAAAGCAATAAGGGAAAACCAATACATAATATAGTTTATCCTACTGTTATTACACAATATGAGTAATATTGTAGTAGTTAAACCTATTATTAATAGTAAAAATTAATCAGCTAAATATATTAAGGAGTATAGTTTGTTGTAAAAAATAGCTAGAACGCTTGACAATGTCATTTAAAATGTATAACTTCGCAAACTCAATAGTTAGTTATTGTATTAATCAGCTAAATATATTAGAACATATAGTATATACTCATTATAATCATTACTTATGTATTAATTGATTGATTATCAATGTTTTAACTTAATACTTATAGTGTTTATAGGTATTATAGTATAGTTATTAAGGGTGTTAGACTGTATCACACTCACACTTATATCCGCAATATTTATAGTATTTTCACAGATAATGTAAAAAAAAGAGACTAATTGTCTCTCTTTTGTTTTGCTTTTAAGTAATGTGACTTCATTTCAGAAGTATATTCTTTAGCATTGATTTGGATGATTGCAGCTGTGTGTCCAGCTACTGTTGCTACTTTGTTTAGTAAATCTTTCATAATATATTTATATAGTTTAATTAATACTTATTTAAAATAGTAAAAGGAAAAAGGGGATAGGGTATCCAAAGTTTTGAAAACCAATGGGGGTTTTAAGCATATAGTATCCCTCCCTCACAAAAAAAATAAAAATTTTTTATATCTTTGTAAAAACTTAAACCTTACGTTATGACACAAGAAGATCAAAATCTACAAAGCTTATTCGCAAATTTAAATCAAGTATCCCGAAATACTATGATAAGAGAGAAGTCTGGAGGAGGTACAGGCGGTGGTTCTGATATAGCAGAAGGGTCTATGGATCCAAATACATTAATGACAGGTAATCCATATATTGCTAAGAATGTTGTTGAGTTTAATCAAGGAGGAATGGTAGGGGCATCAGGTGCGCCAACAATGAATAATCCTTATCTTGAAAAGATGAATCAATTAGTAGGCCTACAGCAAATGGTGAATGTAGGGAAAGGTTTAGCAAATAACGTTTTACAACAAGAAGCTATGATGTCTGCACCTAAAGCGGCATACGGTATGAAAAGAAAATATTTTGGAGGAGGTTCATTCTCACCCTTTCAAACAACTAGTGGTGAAGGTACTTATGTTGGCCATAAACCAGGTAGCTCTGCATATAAAGCGTATGTTAAACAAGGGGTAATACCAACTGGAGAAACAGACTTTAACACACATACAGGTCAATACACAAGAAGAAGTGCTATGAAAAGGTACACTAACGGGGGTAGATTCTAATGGATGAAATAGGACTAAACGAACTATTACAATTAATTATAAAGGAAAAGGGCGGTACACCTAAGCAGTATAACAAGCTGATGGATTATATTGCTTATCACGAAACAGGTCCTAGTCAAAGAATGAGTACTTCAGCTAAACAAGAGGGTGGAGGGCCAGGAAGAGGTTTGTTTCAGTTTGAGACAGGAGATAAAAAAGGTGGTAATATTGCAGTTAATCGTACATATAACTATTTAACAAGAAACAATCTTTCAGTTCCTAAATGGCTAAACAAAATATGGGAAGGAAAAAAGAGTACAGACGTAAGTACTTTAAATGCTGATCAACAAAAGATGTTATTCTTAGGCTATCATAGAGAGCACCCTACATCTAACTTTAATAATATTTGGTCTGGTAAACAAACTGTAGATAATTTTTGGCTAAACAATCATTGGGCTGGAGACGCAAGTGAATCAGCAACTAAATTAGATTTATTTAAAAAGAGTATGTTAGCTAAGGACTCCACTGATGCATTAAAGATTAGAAAAGCTGAGTTATTTGGTAAAGATGACAAAGTCCCTTTTCAATCAGCTCAAAATGATCCTTTTAAATTACCTAGCGAATCTGATATATTAAAAAGTATATTTGGACAACAAACATCATCATTAATAAAACAATGAGAGAATTAAACAGAGAGGATGGCAAGGTGTATACAATAGATGATTTCTATTTTCTAGAAAAGCATTATATGGATTTAGGCGACTTAATAAAAGACGAGAAATGGATTGTTAGAAGATCTAAAGAAAATGGGTTTAGAGTTGTAAAATCTAACTGGTATATGCAAGATAATCCAGACTTTACAATTGAGAGTGTTATTTATGGTAAAACTCCCAACCATACTAGTCCTATACGATATATGTTTAAATTACAATTAGAATATACTAAATAATGTATTTATTAAAACTCAACAGGAAAGGCGATATTTATAAGGATGATGACGGATGTACTGGCGTACCAGAATTTCTTACACTCATTAAGAAAGAAAAATTCGGGCCTACGGCCCTCAAATGGGTTGCCCTAGTCTGCGACTATGAAAGCCCATATAGACATTACAGTGAAAATGAGAGAGTTAAGGCTGTTTCTAAAGACTTATATGATACTTATACTTGGAAAGGAGCTAAAGACGCGTCTATAAAAGCAGCTTGTAAGAAATATACAGAACTACAATTTGATCCTTTAGATGAACAGCTTATAGCATTTAACAATAAAATTAATCAGTTTACAGCTCTTATTGACGGAATGCATTTAGATGAAGAGAATGCTGAGTTATTACAAAAGCTAATGATAGGGGTTGAAAAGATACTTAAGACTAGACAGTCTTTATTAGATGCTATAGACAGAAGAGGGGAAAGACAAAAGATAGCTGGAGATAAAGGATTGTCATTTTTAGAAAGAAGAAAAGAAATAAAAGAACTGTAATGGCTAGAAGCAAAAGAGAAACAAAACATGATGTCAAATATCTTTACGCAAGATATATTAAGTTTTATAATAAAGCAGATATGGATAAGGCTGCTGAGTATCACGACTTAGCTATGAAGCTACATGGTGTAGATTTAGCGCAAAGATATCACATGAAGATAGAAAAGAGGGATCAGTCTAAAGGAACTTTTGGATTAGGTAAGACTAAACGATTAAGATATGGGTAAGATAAAGTTTGATCCACAAAGATATCGTCCTATACCAAATAGTGGTCATCCTGATTTAAATCCTGACTCAGTGGCATATCAAGAGTATTGGGCTCAAGAAACTGATAGATGTTTACATGGGTATAAACCTAAAGGCATGAAAGCAATATCTGGTAAGTATTATTTCTATCTAAATTACTATATGATACTAGGTAATGACGGAACATCAGGTAATCGTAAGAATTTAATACATCCTTGGTACAGAACTATGGATCATGAGTATTTTGATACAATAGAATTATGTAAAGAAGAAGGTAAAGGAATGATTGTTATTAAAGCCAGAGATAAGGGGTTTTCTTATATGAACTCTGGTGCTGTTGCTCATGAATATACATTCTATCCTTTTAATGATGTAGGTGTGGCTGCTGGACTGCAAGTTACAGCTGACGCATTCTTTGATAAAACTAGAAAAGGTCTTAATGGTATACACCCTAACTTTAAACACTCTGTACTTAAAGACACTGATGGTATAATGAGGTCTGGATACAAACAAAAAAATAAAGATGGTAAGTGGGAGATAGGTGGTTATCAGTCTAATATCATATGTAGAACAATGGATAATCCAGAGGTATTCAAAGGAGAAAGGGTTTCCTTAATGATATTTGAAGAAGCAGGGGAATTTAAAAAACTTAAGAACGCCTACATGTCATCTAAAGCATGTTTCATGGATGGGGATATTCAGTTTGGAGTACCTATTGTTGGAGGAACTGGGGGTGATATATCTAAAGCATCCAAAGATTTTATGGATATGTATTATAGTCATGATGCTTATAATCTAATCCCTATGTTTATTCCTGCATCAAAAGCATACTACGGATTCTTTGATATAGATTCAGGTGTAGAGGATGAAAAGGGTGCGAGAGAAAAGCTTATAGCAGATAGAGAAGATATACAGAAGTCTGGAGATAATGAGGCATATAACTTACACATACAAAATTATCCTTTAACTGTAGAAGAGGCGTTTCTAAACACTCATTCTTCAAGGTTTGATATTGCACTATTAAACGCACAAAGATCCAGAATATTGTCAAGTAAAGACAATAGAAGTCAAATACAGCAAGGCTTTTTAGATTGGCAATTAGGAGAGGGTGAACCTAAAGTAACTTGGAGGCCACACCCTACTGGTCCATACAAAATATTAGCACATCCAGAGAAAGAATATAAGAATTTAGACATAGGTGGTATTGATAGTTATGATCAAGATCAAGCTGGAGCGTCAGATTCTTTGGGTAGTGCGATAATTTATCGTAGATTTGCAAATACTGATATGCCAAGCGATTACGTGGTTGCTGAGTATACAGATAGACCTAAAAAGAAAGAGGATTTTTGGGACGGCTGCCTAAAACTTGCCGTGTATTATAACTCTAAAATGTTGGTAGAGTATACAAAGATAGGTATATTAGATTACTTTAAGCGTATGAATGCGCTAAAGTATTTAAAAGAAAAGCCAGAGTCAGCACACAACCCTGGTACAAAAACTAGAAATAGGTATGGTGTGCATATGAATAAGCAGGTTAAGGCTCTTATGGAAGACTTGATAGATGATTATTTAAGAGAGAGCGCTCAAGACATATGGTTTATTGACTTGATAGATGAGCTTGCTAATTATGGATTACAAAATACGGATAGGGCTATGGCTTTTGGTTTGTGTTTAATTCATAATATAGATAACTATAGAATGAAGGCGTCTATACAGGAAAAGGTAAAAGATATAGGGTTTAAATATTATAAAATGGGATACAATGGGATCCCTACAGAAATAAAATAAAATTATGGATCAGAAATACACATCAATGCCATCAATGGTTATTGCAGACAAAGAAAAAAATGACGAATGGTGCGAGCAAGTTTTAAATGCAATTACAAGCTACATGGCTTCAGAAGGTGGTGATTACTCTACTTCAAGAAATAGAGATATTAGAAATTATCAGATCTATAATGGAGAATTAAATCAAGGCGACTATAAATATATAACTGAGCAATACGGATTAACATATCCAGCTAGATTGGTTAATTATCCTATTATAACACCTAAGATTGATCTTTTAATTGGTGAAGAGATAAGAAGACCTATTGACATGAAGGTTACTACAGTTAATAAGGCTGCTGTAATTAGAAAGCAAGATCATAAAGTAGCTTTAATGATGAGAGAACTTTTAGATGAATTTCATCAAGAGATGAGGGAGACTATGAATGTTGACGTTAAAGAAGAGGGGCAAGGTATACCTGTACCAGAAGATATAGAAGCTTATATGAAATACAACTATCGTGAGATGATAGAAGAAACTGCTCAAGACGGATTAGAATATGTAACTAATAGATATAACTTAAAAGATGTGTTTAAGGAGGGTTTTAGAGATTTACTAGTTACATCAAAAGAGTTTTATAAGGTAAGTATCCAAAACGGAGATCCATACGTAAGGAGAGTTGATCCTAGAAATATAATATTTGATACTTCTGCACATTCAGACTACTTAGATGACTGTAGCTGGGTAGGAGAAGAGAGATGGATATCTGTTAATGAAATAAATGATGAGTATAAAGATAGTTTAACTACTAAAGACTTAGAGGAGTTAGATAAAATGAGAAATCTTTATGCTGGTGGAGATATAAATGATTACAACTCTAGCTTAGAATGGATTGACGCTGGACATGGAAGGGAAACTAGAATTAGAGTAGTAACTTGCGAGTGGAAGTCTCTTAGAGCAATCAAATTTAAATTATCTGACAACAAATATGATCCTAACAGGCCGTTTAGAAAAATGGTAAAAGATACTTACAGAAAAAGAAAAGGCGATAGGATAGAGACTAAATGGGTGGATGATATTTGGGAAGCTACAAAAATTGGCGGTAAAATTTTAGTAAACGCAAGAAGAAGAGACAATCAAGTAAGAAGTATAGATAATCCAGGCAAAACTCCATTGTCTTATGTTGGATGTGTAAAAGGCAATACTTCTGGGTCACCTGCTTCTATTGTAGATTTGTTAGACAATGTACAAATGCTTTATAATATTGTTGTTTACCAAATAGAATTAGCCATGGCTCGTTCTGGTGGTAAAGCTGTGGTATATGATGTATCGCAATTACCTACTAATGTTGGTATGGATATACAGCAAGTATTGTACCACTTAAAAACAGATGGTATTATACCTATTAACTCAAAAGATGAGGGTAATCAAATGAGTAGCTTTAATCAGTTCCAACAAATTGACTTTACTTTATCGCAATCTGTACAACAGTTAATTAACCTTAAAGTAATGCTAGAAGATATGGCAGGTCAAATATCAGGAGTTACTAGACAAAGAGAAGGGGCTGTAGAAAAGTATGAGTATGTAGGTAACGTACAAAGAAGTGTTGTTCAATCATCAACAATAACAGAAAGCTGGTTCTATTCACACGCAGAAGTAAAGCAAAGAGTTTTAGAAAGACTTTGTAATCTAATGAAGGTTGCTTGGGCAGGAGGCAAAAAAGCTGGAATGATATTAGGAGACGGTGCTTACAAATTTTTAAATGTTATGCCAGACGTAGCACTACAAGACTTTGGTGTATATGTGGGTGATAGTGGTAAAGATGATGCAATGAAGCAAGTTGTACAGCAATTAGCTCAAGCCGCTTTACAGGCAGGATCTGTTGACTTATTAGGTGTTATAAAAGTTCTTAGGTCTGATACAATGACTGAAGCTGAGAAAGTGTTAGAACAAGCTATGAGTGAAATGCAAAAACAACAAGAGGTTGCTATGCAACAACAACAACAAGCTCAACAAGCTGCTGCTGAAGCTGAACAAGCGAAATTCCAAGCTGAAGCTCAACTTAAACAAATGGATAATGAGGCTAAAATACAAGTTGCTAAAATTGGATCTGACTCTAGACTACAAGTTGCTAAAATACAAGCTGAAGTTGATAGAGATTTGCATGACACTAAAGAAAGAAATGAAATGGACAAGAAGGCGGCCGACTACTATATTGATAGAAAAAATAGAGAGAGCGAGGCTAATTTTCAAAAAGAAGAAAAAGCAAAAAGCACTGGAACATCTACAACATCAAGCGATTTAAAAAGAGCATCTGAGAGGTTATAATAAATTATTTGTATATTTGCAAACTTAGGGAGTATTAATTTAAATTAAATAAAATGGCAAAAGAAGAGTCAAAATTAGTAGATGAAGTAGCTGAAACAGCAGAAGTTACTACAGAAGAAACAGGGATTAAGGATGAGTTTAATCCTCTAGCGTTTACAGAAGATAATTATGGAGAGCTAGGAACAGAAGACACAAAAGAAGATGTCAAGTCTGAAAAAGAAGAAGAGGAAGAGCAGGCAGATGGATGGGGATGGGATAAAGCAAAGGAAGAAGAAGAGGTTGTAGAGGAAGAAGAAGAAGACGATGATTGGGATTCAGAAGAGACAGAAGAAACTGAAGAGTCTAATGAAGATGGTTTAAGCTGGTCACAAGTTGGTAAAGAGATAGGGTTGAACGTTAATTCTAAAGAAGAGTTTTTAAAAACACTTAACGACTATGCTGAGCAATTAAAAGGACAAAATGCACAACCAGCTCCTAATAGTCAGATAACTGAGTTAAGAGGATATCTAGCTTTAAGTGATAGAGATTTAGTTGCTGAGGAATTAAAAGCTGACGGAATAGAGGCTGCTGACATAGAAGACTCTTTGGATAAACTAGAGGATTCTGGAATGATGAAGATGAAAGCTAAAAGCGTTAGAAGAGTAATAGGTAATGCTATTGATCAACAAACTGCACAAGCTAAACAATCACAAGCGCAAGCAGCAAAGAAACAACAGGAAGACATAAAGAATGCTAAGAGTGGCTTGAAAAAGCAAATCAAAGGCATGGGAGAGTTTATGGGAGGAAAAGTAACAAAGAAACAGAAAGAAGAAGTATATCGTTATGCTACTACCGATATGATGAAAGACATATATGAGGATCACGCCAATGTTGCTGATGTCGCTATGTTTATGTTGTATCGTAAGCAAATAGAGAAAATTCTTCGTTCTCAAGGATTGGAAGACGGCAAAGCCACTATCATGGATAGTATAGTTTCACCAAACCTTAACAATGGAAAAAGCAAATCTAACTTTAAAGTAAAGTCAGGTACGTTTGATCCTAAAGCGTTCATGGGCGAGTAAGCTTAAAAAGTAAGACAAAGTCTGCTCATAGTTGAAAGTTAATTGGACAATTAGTAAAATGTTTAATTAATAAAAATTTAAAAAAATGGCTGTAACTTCAACGGGTACATACGGGAAAGGAACAACTGCTGCGAATGCACTTAACGCAAATTTGTTACAACATCCTGAAATAGCTAGAACTTTAATATCTCTTTACCCGAGATATTCAATGACATATCTTTTAGAAAGAACTAGAAGAATGGCAAGTGAAAAAGTTTTAGGAGATAATTCTTACGAATGGAAAGTAATGAACCGTCTAAATAGAAAAACAATGATTCAAACTCACGGTACTGATGCAACAAACGGTGCTGGTGGTGCTGCTGCTGCTGGGTCTAAAATTACTGGAACTAAATTTGAAGCTTCTTCAGGTGGAGGTGCTGAAGATCAATTTAATTTATTTGATGTAGTTAGATACCCATCTGGTGGTACTGCACTTGTAGTGGCTGGGCCTTCTACAAACGCTTATACTTTAGAGGCAATTACTGCAATTACTGCTGCTGATAACTCTGTAGGAAGTGTTATAGGTAGAATTGGTTCTGCATTTCCTGCTGGGTCTGCTGGATCTGATGTAGGTGAAAACTTTGCTTACCCAGATACTTACAAAAACTGGATGACTATCAATAGAAAGAAATGTACAATCACTGGTAAAGACGCTACTGATGTTTCTTGGATTGAGAATAATGGTCAATCACTTTGGTACTTTACTAAAGAGCAACAAATGATGGATCAGTTTATGTATGAGCAAGAATTACAAAGATGGTATGGACAAACGTCTGTAGCAACTGCTGCAACTAACTACTCTGCAACTAACACTGATATTATTAGTGAAATTGCTGTTGGTAGTGCTGGAGCTGGTTCTTATGGAGACGGATCTTTAAGAGCTGCTTCTGCAGTTGGTGATGGTAGCTTTACTATTGGTGATGGTGTGTTAGCTCAAATTAGCGCATCTAATCAAGCTTCTTATTCTGCTGGAACATTAACTGAAGATATTATTACTGAGTTTATTGGTAAGATCTCTTTAAATGCTCAAGGTGCTGAAGGTAATGAGTGGGTTGTATTTACTGGAACTGAAGGACGTATTGCTTTCCATAGAGCTATGAAAGATCTTATTGTTGCTCCTGCTGGTGCAATGACAGGTGGATCTATGACTGATGTAAAAGCTGGTTCTGATATTTCTTTAGGTGGAAACTTTACTTCTTACTACGCGTTAGGTAATAAAATTACTATTGCTTACTGCCCAGTATTTGATGATCCACACATGCATGGTGCTTCAGGCGGAACTAACTCATTTGGCGATACTAGATTAAAAGAATCTATGAAGATGGTATTCATGGACTTTGGTTCAACTTCTGGTGTTTCTAACGTAGAGTTAATCACTAAAGGTGCTAACGGAATTAATCGTTCATTAGTTAAGAAATATGTTGGTGGTATGGTAAATCCTTACGATACTAAATCAATGATGGCTGCTAATGGAGATGATAGATTCCAATGTCATGTATTATCTGAGTCAGGTATTATTGTAAGAAATCCACTTTCTTGCGGTATCTTATCTGCTTCGTAAATTAAGTTAATAATTTGATAGAGGGGGGCTTCGGCCTCCCAATATCGCCTAAAAAAAATATAAAAAATGGCAAATTATTTAGATATTTCAGGAAAATCCTCAGAAGCTGGGCAAGGAAGATTGCCTAAGCTAAGAGGTCAAATTGCTCCAACGAGCACAATAACATCAAGCACAACACTATATGATTACAATAGTGATACTACTTATTTTTTAGATGGTAGTGGTGTAGAAGATGCAATTCTTAACGTTACCTTACCTACTGCAAAAGCAGGTGTTGTTTTTAAGTTTATTTTAAAAGCAATTGGCGATGAAGCAGCTGAAGATATTACTATCACTCAAGCTGCAAGTGATGAGGATTTTGTTGGTACAATTGTAACTGGAGCTGGAGGTAGCGATACTGCTGTATCTGGTGATACAAAAATTGTTTTTGATCAATCTGGTGGTGCTGTTGCAGGAGACCAAGTGTCTTTAGAGTGCGATGGTACAAACTGGTACGTTAAAGGAACTTGCGATGCTGCAGGTGGTGTAGTTTTTGGATAATAATTAATGGAAGACGGAGGGGCTTAGTCCCCTCCAAATTCCTTATATTTGCAATATGAAAACAAGATTAGTAGTAAGAGACGGTAAAGTAGTAGAGTTAAAAGAAGATGAAGGACTAAGAAGTACAAAAGAACAAAATGCGTTTAGTATTGGTAAGGCTAGTGGATTAACATGGGGAAAGAGAGGTTATCAAGAGACTAGAATATCAACAAACGAACAAGGGCAAAGAAGAATATTTAAAGAGACTGCAAAAAAGTCTAAATATTATATAAACAAAAAATAACAGGGAGTATTAACTAAAACAAAAAAAGATGGCACATTTAATTTATGTAAAAGCAAGAGATGACAAAAGATTTTCTTACGTTAAGTTTGGAACTTACACACAAAGAAACGGTAAAAAATCAGTATTATTAAATCCAGACGATATAGTTGTGGATGGTTGGGAAATGACAAGCGCATTAACAACACTAAATATTGATGATGAGTATGATAAAAGAATTTATGATTTTTTATTAGAACATCCTTTTATTCTACAAAACAAGCATTACGAATTAATAGACACTAAAGCTAATGTTAAAAAGCAGGCTGATAGTATATTAAAATCAGCAGAAGCAGTACAAGTGGCTACAGGAATTAAAGATAATGAATTATCTGACCTAACAAAACTATTTGGTATTGGTGATGGCTTTGATAATGATATTGTAAGAGCAAAACTTATTCAAATGGCAGGACAAGCTCCTGATAGATTTTTAGAAATATATAAAGACGCAGACAAGTCTTACCGTGTATTTTTAAAGAAAGCATTAGAGAAAAAAGTAATACAGAAAGTAAATGATGTTTGGAAACATAATAACTATACTTTAGGTATTTCTGATGAGCATGCAATAGCTTGGTTAAAAGAAAATTCAGACGTTTATGCTATAATGAAAAATCAAGTAAGAGGTAATTTTGCTAAGAAAGAAGTTGAGATGGAAGTATCAACTGAAGATATGACGTCTAGTGAAGGAGTTTCTGCATTAGAGAAAGCTGTAGATGCACAGAAAGGATGGTTTAAAAAAGGTCAGAAATAATACTAATAAATGAATTTAGCTGAAGCTCACGAATATATAGATATACTTTTAGATAAGGCAGATCAGCCATACTTTATAGAAGAAGAAAAGAATAAATTTCTAAATCTAGCTATATCTGACTTTATTAATATGCATTACCAAAAAATGGAAGCTGATGAAGATTCTAGAAGGGCATTAGCTGGATGTATTGATTGGCAATCGTTTTCCCTTACTAAAGCAAAGATAATTGATGGTACTGCTATTTATGGTAATTCTTATCCAGCATTGTCACTTGTGTATCTTGACACTACAGCTACTAATACTAAAGGTTATTTTGCATATGGAAATCACTATGTATTACCAAAGCAACATTTATATGTATTATCTTTAGGGGTAAGTTATTATAACAAAGATGAGGTTATAAATCCTGGTGACGGGACAATTTATTCAGGCGTTACAGAAGATGATATAATTTTTAGCCCTACTATTTCTGTAAAAAACAAACCTACTAGAGAGTATTATGAACATAATGCTAGTGGAGATCCTTTTAATAAATCTGGTGAAGACGCTCCATATTGGACTTATATAGAAAATAGAGTTGTAATTGGTGGGGGTGGTAGTTCTATAAGATATATAAATATACAAGCAGTAACATTACCTACAGTAGAGCAAGCATTTTCTGCAAGTACATATGGTAGTTCAACAGCACCAGCCTCGTTAACATTTACAGAGCATTATCAAAAACAAATAATTCAAATGGCTGTAAAAAGAATGACACAAACTGATGTGGGACTAATGACTCCTCCATCAAATTAAAAGCATTTAAAGAGAGTTCTTTTGCTCCCTGCTGCAAGAATAGGTTGCGACTAGAAATAGTTAAGGCCTATTTTTGTTTTATACAGAAAATTTAACTAATTTTGTAAACACCTAAACTACGCCTAATGATTACATTAAACGAAATAGCTTATAATATTAAAAACCTTGCGTATGGAGGTTCTACTTCTACAGAAAATAGCATTAGTTTAAGGCAGATAAAGCATTGGATACATTATCATAGGGCTAAACTTATTGCTGATAACATTGATAAGGGTATTACAAATAATCAGGCGCTATATCAAAGCATGAAACTTACTGCTAGAAACTCAACATCTAGTACTATAAAAAACTTTTATGATGCATGGGATGCTAAAGATATAGATGCGTCTTTATCAGCTCCAACAGTAACTGGTGAATGGTTATCTAATTTACCTAAAAATAGTGCAGGCGATAGGTTAAATGGAGAGTGGCTTTTAAATTCGTCCTTAACACAAGGAGAAAATGGTTGGGTTGATGGGCAACAAAGAAGTTATTATGGAGAAGAAATATCTTCTTCTCAAGTTAGGGGTGATTTTAGAAATTTTGGATCACATAGTTTTTGGACACCAAGACCACTTCAATTAAAAAATGACGCAGGTATTATAGATGTGTCTGTTGAAAGATATGCTTATTTTCCTGATGACCCTGGAACGCCTGATAATGAGCAAGCAGGCTCTTATCTTAAAAAATCAATAAGATTGTACAGGAAAGAATACGGTAATTTTGATCACTTTAATAAATTTACAGATAACAATACGCCATATTACACGCAAGAAACATTAGGAATAGATAGAGAAAATAATGGCAATGAAAATTATATAAGCCTAAGGCAACTTCAAGTATCACCTAACTATCACGCAGGATTAAGCACGCCAACTAATAAAAAAATATTTTGGAAATATAGAGGTAGTCTAACCATGATATTAGAAAACCCTACAGAAATTGATATGATGTATAGTTTTTGGTATGAAACTGAAAAAAAGTGGGATGACGCTACAACCCCTTACCCTATTCCTATGGAGTATGTTGGTGATTTAATACAAAGAGTTATACAAGTAGAAATGCAAACAGAATTAAAAACAACACCAGACATAGTAACAGATGGCTTGGATGATATTATAAAACAGAAAATAAGTGGGCCACAAGTACAAAGATAAATACACGCTCTCTAGAGGGCTGTTTAAGCATGTAAAGCTTATGCTTTATAAATCTATTGATTATAGTTTATATTACAATATAATAAAAAGATTTTTTGAGATATTAATTAGAGATATTGTAGTAAGAGATAGAATAGTTTCTTTGCCTAATAAAATGGGTTATGTTTATTTAGATGAAAAACCTCATAAAAGAGCATTTCATATAAGGGTGGATAATAAAGCTACTAAAGAAGCAGGAGAAACGATCTACAATAGAATACCTATCCTAGATGATTTTTATAAAAAATTAGTTTGGGTGAGGCCTACAAAATATAGAAACTGTAAAATACTACCTTTAGGGTGGTCAAAAAAAATAATAAATTATAAAGATTAATAATAATGGCAACAACTATAAACGTATCTACATTAACTGTCGCAATAACAGAAACATTAGCTCTTAGTACTGACGCTTCTGGTACAACTGATGATGTTACTTTTTCGCAAACTAATAATCATATAATAAATACATCAATATTAAATGCATCTAAAAGAATTGTAGAATTAGAAAGCACAGCCTTAACTACAGTAGTTACTTTTGACGCAAGTTTAAATGCAGGAGGTCAGTTTAAAAGAGGTGATGTTAAATATATTAGAATAACTAATTTAGATGACTCAGCAGTACTTAAAGTAGGTTTAATAGGAGATAGTAGCGGAGCCTTTCAGTCAGTAGCAGCAAATACATCTATTATGTTTACAGGAACAGAATTAGAAATTGGAGCTACATTTAGTTCTTTTGCTAATGCGGACTCAATTAAAGTAATTGGAGCAGCACAACAACAGCTAGAAGTTTTTGTGGCAACTACATAAATAATATAATATGCACATACATATAGATAGGGTTTTTACAACTGTAGCTAGAAATTTAGGATTAAAAGATTTTTCTAGATATACAAATAATTTTATAGAATGGGCTTATGAAGCTGAAAAACTTATAGGTAGTAGAGATACATTTGTACAAAAAGAAGCTACATATAGCGCTACAGGAGCTAAAGCTACAGGAACAATAACATTTACAGATGTACCTGTATCTGGAGATTCTATCACATTAAATGGTGTTAAATTATATTTTAGAAACTCTGCAGATCTTGGTCAAGCTAAATCGCCTAACGAAATAGAAATAGGGCAAAATTTTGTAACAACTTTAGATAATGCAACAGCTCAATATGGCTTAATACAAAGTCTAAAAGGAGGAATAGGAGGCGGTGGCACCACAGGAACATATACTGATTCAGCAATATATAGCTATCCAGAAGCTTTAAATGTTGCTGATTATTCTATTAGTTTATCTACAGGAGATGATATGATTACTGATGGTGATTTTTCTAGTTCAAGTGCTTGGTCTGTAGGAACTAATTGGACGATTGGAAGTGGGGTTGCTACGCATGCTTCTGGAACTTCTGGCTATTTACGACAAGATGGTTTAACATTTGTAGAGGGAAAGACGTATTCAATCACATTTGATATTTCATCTTGGACTGGAGGGGATTTATTGCTAGGAAATCATTTACCTGACACCACTGGTGGTAATGATGATAATTTAACATTAACAACTGGAGCTACTACTGGAGACACTATTACAAGATATTGGAAACAAGGTCCAACAAACACAAATCAATTAAGCCTATGGGGAAGTACAGCTTTTGATGGTACTATAGACAATATTGTAGTTAAAAAAGTTAATAGTGAAGATTTAACTATAACTTCAAAAGAAATAGGTAATAAAGGAAATGAATATACATTAGCTTCAGATAATGCAAACGCTAAGGTAAGTGGATTAAGTTTAACTGGAGGAAAGGATATATTTAGAAACCAACAATTAACTTTGCCTGAAAATAATGTAAAGCTATTGGGCGTTAGGGTAGGAACAGCATCTACAAAAAATCAGCACTATGAGCTAAGAAGAGGTAGCGGACCACACAGAGAAAGAATTGGTAGAGATAACAATGATACTAAACAAAGAGCTTTTAGATATTACGTAAATGGTAATAGATTAAACATACAGCATGACGAGGTAGATGAGATTACAATTTCTTATTTAGCATATCCTGTAGATTTAAGAGGTTGGCCTAAGATAAAAGAAGGTCATGAAACAGCAGTTGCTCAATACATAATGTGGCAAATGAAATTAATAGAATTTTATAATGGTAAATTACCGCAATACATAACTAAAGAATTAGAAAAAAGATGGTACTACTTATGTGGTAAAGCGAGAGGCGATGACGGAATGCCTACTTCTGATGAATTGAAACAAATAGGAAATATGTGGAATACATTACTTCCTATCAAAAGTAGTAATGGATTGATAAACATGTAGAATGGCAAAAAAACAAGAACCTAAAAATACTTCTGAAAACGCAGGATTTTCTAAACCACAAGGATTTACTCATGGAATGGTTAGTGATTTAGATCCTCACTTTCAATTAAAAGGAAGTTATGCAGATGCACAGAATATAAGATTAACTAACTCAGAAGGAGATACATTTACTGTAGAGAACATAGAGGGTAATAGTTTATTTGTAGATCTATCTACGTTTCACATAGACACTGTTGCTGATCAGTATCAACAAGCAGCTTCGTATCCAACATTTTATGATAGAGGTCCAACAAATGCTGATGTAACTCAAAATTTTGAATTATCTAATAGGTCTTCTATTGTAGGTCATGTTTCTTATGCAGACCAAATGTTATTAATAATTGTTGGTAGATTTGAGTATAATAGAGGAGGCGGAACTCCTTTTGCCGAAACAAAAGACAGAACAATATTTCTTCTGGTTGATTTTAATAAAGATTTTGAAGTTACTAAAGTAACAGATTTAAGAGTTTGCTATAGTCATGATGGTGGACAATATCCTGACTTAGGCATGAAACAAGATATTCCTGTACGTGTTGAAACAATGATAGAGAACCATTGTATCTCTAGAATATACTGGACAGATAATGTTAATTCTCTAAAGACATTAAACATAAAACAACCTAGGCTAGACCTTTTAACTATTGAGTCTCTTGATATAACACCTATCATGACTCCTTCACAACCAGTTCTAGACAGAACCCTACACGGCTCATTGCCAGTAGGAGTTTATCAATATACATTTAAATACATTTCTGAAAATGGAGGAGAAACAACATTTTCACCATTAAGTAATTTATACCATGTTTCAGATCAATCTTTTAGCAGCTCTGTAACTTACGGAGGAGGACCAAAAGGAAACTTAGGAACGCAAGGATTTGCTTTAAAGGTGTATGATTGTGATCAAGACTTTGACCAAATAGAAATGTATGCTTTATTTTATGACTCATTAAATCAAGCCCCAAGAGTTGCTTTAGTAGACAGCATTTCAATAAATGGAAGTACTGCTAGTTTTATGCATACTAATTGGAACTCAGAAATCACACAAGGATTAGAAGAAATTTTAATTGAATCAAATACATGGGATGTATGTAAAGATATAGCTATTAAAGATAATATTTTATTTGCCGCTAACTTAAAGCAAAAGAAAAATTGGATATCTGAAAAAGAATGGAATGTTAAAGTGATGAGGTGGCGTATTTTAGATGGTAGTTACAATGATGCAATGCTTACTACTAATGATACAGAAGTTAAGCATTACACAGGTACATTAGCAAGCCCTACAGAAGTATCAGATGGAGATACAGACGCTAATGGCTATACTTGCGGCCATGGAAAACTAATAGGAATAGATTATTATCCTATATCAACAAACCCTCATTTACAATATAACGGAGAATATGGCAGACCTATGTGGATTGCAAGACAATCTGTAAGGGCTTCAAGCCTTTCAGGAGTAGTAAAAAATAGACAAGAGTATAGGTATTTGTCTGATAGAATGACTTTAGGTGGTGAAAGTTTTAATTACGGTACTAGTGCTCTTGGTGGGTGTAGAGTTTCTTTTGGATTGAAAGAAAGGATTGCAGACCAAACTCAAAATACAAATACATCACCTTATATATCAGCAACTGCAGCCCAAGAAGATTTAAGAACTGATTTTCAAGATTTACCAGCAGATGGTCTTTCTGTAAGTGGTACTACACAAAAAGACACTGTATTTAAAACATCTATGTCTTTAGGAGGATCAAAAGACCCTCATGTTGCTGGTAATAAAAGAGGGTATCAAAGAGGAGAAACTTATAGATTTGGTGTGCAAGTATATGA
>Ga0208645_1001026_pt1 | contig 26431 bp, 27 predicted proteins | sample VirMetDEL_Sep_01_FD_184519 | JGI IMG/M metagenome (GOLD analysis project Ga0208645, IMG submission 184519) | Aqueous microbial communities from the Delaware River and Bay under freshwater to marine salinity gradient to study organic matter... | ecosystem: Environmental > Aquatic > Marine >... | reverse complement strand
TACTATATCCAAAATACATGGCCAACTATTGTGGAATTGCTATGTTGCTTCGTGCAAATCATCTGGCACGATGAAAACAGAGCGTTCAAAAACAGAAATATCCAGCAAAATCCGTGCAACTATCACGAACTATCATGCGCATGAAAATTTTTCTTTGCCCGAACAGTTCACACCTTTTACAGAAAATGTTCGCGCATTAAAATACCTAGAGAAAAATAATTGCTTGGATGCCTACCACAACCAAAGGGCTCGTATCATGTATGACCCACGGCAAGACAGAGTTGTTTTCATAGTCCAAAAAGATGGAGTAATATATGATGCAATTGGGCGAGCATTAAAGAAAGGGGCAATCCCAAAATGGTATCGGTACGGAAAATCGCAAAAACTATTTACAGCCGGCACCCATTCACAAGCAGTTGTAGTTGAAGATGCTGCATCTGCCTGTGCTATATCCCCTATTGCCACTGGCGTGGCACTATTGGGTACTAATATGAAAGACGCTGACCTTACACAGTTGCGGGAATACGAAAAGGTATTCGTATGCCTTGACCCTGATGCTACTCGTAAGGCGCTTGACATCCACAAGTACCTGTCGTATTTTGTATCGTCGACAATAATAAGAATAAACGACGACCTTAAGTATTATGAACCGCGGGAGATATCACAATTACTACGGAACAACAGTTAATCAAGCTACTGCTTGGTCGTAAATTCTTTGAAGCAAACAAGGCTCGCGTGCTGCGGTCTATGTTTCCCTCCGAGCTAGCAGACTTGTATGACACAATCGTACAAGCACACAATAAGTATGAACGCGATATTTCCGTGTTGGAAGTTCGTGAACTTTTTCGCGTTCACAACCCTACAGCTACGCGGGCTAAACGTGAGCTGATTGCCGAGATATTAGAAGACATTAACGCCTACGCTAACATTGGTGAAGACGTTGCAAATGATGTACTAGAAAAACTCTGGCAGCAGGAAATAGGCCGGCGCATCGCAGACATGGGGCTGATGATGATGGAAGGCCATCCTGAAAAGATACATGAAATCAAAGAGTTAGTAGAAAACTCTGAGAATGGGTTCGTGCCTGATGATGAAGTTACGCCCGTCACTACCAGTGTCGAGGAATTGCTACAGTACACAGCTAACGAAGATTGCTGGGAATTCAATATACCTAGTTTAGCTAAAGCTGTGCGCGGTGGTAAAGGCGGAGAGTTCATGATTGCGTTCGCTCGCCCTGAGATTGGCAAGACTGCTTTCTATGTATCACTGGCTACCGCCCCTAATGGTTTCTGTGCCCAGGGCGCCAACGTTCACATTATTACTAATGAGGAACCAGCACGACGCACAATGCTACGTGCGGTGTCTGCGTACACGGGATACAGTAGTGAACAAATTTACATGAATCGCCAGCATGCTAGCGAAAAGTTTACTGAGATAGCTCACAATATTACTATGCTTGATTATGTGGATGCTAGCCTTGAGTGGCTTAATAAGTATTGCGCTGACAAAAAGCCTGACATTCTCATTGTAGACCAGCTGGACAAGATAAATGTGTCTGGCACATTTGCTCGTACTGACGAAAAGCTTCGTGAAATATACTTGAAGTTTCGTGAAATCTGTAAGCGACATGACCTGTTCGGCATAGGCATCAGTCAAGCATCTGCTGACGCTGAGAACAAAACCAACGTCACATATGCTATGATGGAGAACAGCAAGACAGGTAAAGCTGCGGAAGCTGACTTGATTGTAGGTATTGGTAAGTCTGACATCACAGATAATAATGACAGCCGCCGTTACCTCACAATATCTAAAAACAAGTTGACAGGATTCCACGGTAATATAGTTTGTAACCTTGAAACAGCTACAAGTAGGTACACAGCATGATTACGTTTTTGGATGTCGAAACAACATTTCAAACTAATCCTGACACAAAACGCAGTGACCCGTCCCCATTTCACAGGGACAACAAACTTGTGTCGGTACAATATGCGCTAGATGATGCGGAACCTGTATTCAAATGGTTCTACCATCAAGACAAAGACATAGACCCGCGGGTTAATCACGCGGCTATACAAAATGTACTTCACAACACTAAGCTACTTGTTGGGCACAACATTAAGTTTGATTTAATGTGGTTGTGGGAAGCCGGCTTTGTATATGACGGCCCCGTATACGATACGATGATTGCAGAGTATTTACTTCTGCGTTGTCAGAAGTGGGGCGTAAGCCTAGCGGATAGCTGTGCTCGCCGTAAGGTTGCTATGAAGAAAGGCGACTTAGTGCAAGATTACTTAAGCAACGGCGTTGGCTTTGACTGTATGCCGCCGGAAACTGTCGAGGAATATGGTATTGCTGATATCGTGTCTACACGTGAGCTATTTTTTGCACACCGTGAGCTGTTTTCCCGTAACAGTAACGCTGCACTCCGCCAACATTTGAAACTTATGAACAATTTCCTGCCTGTTTTAGCAACAATCGAACAAAATGGCATTAAGATTGACTTTACGGAAATGCACAAAGTTAAGTCTGATTACCAGATTGAAAAGAATCAGTTGCAGATAACAATGGAAGACATATGCCACACTGTGATGGGCGACCGTCGTATTAACTTTGCGTCCCCCGAACAGCTAAGTCAGTTAATCTATTCGCGCCGCATCACTGACAAGAAGAAGTGGGCGGAAGCGTTTAACATCGGCTTAAATGAAAAAGGTAAGCCATTACTTCGTCCCCGTATGTCTATCGCTCAATTTGCCTTAAAGGTAAAGGACATGACTACACGCATTCACAAGACGCGTGCAGAGCAATGTGGTAATTGTAAAGGTAAAGGCGATTACTATAAGATACGCAAAGATGGTTCTTTGTGGAAGAATCCTACGCGCTGTAAGACGTGCGGCGGGGACGGCTATGTGCAGATACCGCTGCCAAAAGTAGGCGGGCTCACAATGAATCCTAGCGGCGTTATGGACGTATCTGCTAGTGGCTTTGCTACAGATAAAACGACGTTGGCTCGTTTATTATCCGCCGCCGTTCACAAAGGTAACGAAAATGCTGCTAACTTTTTGAAAGCCACAATCCGGCTTAATGCAGTAGATGTATACCTATCTAGTTTTATTGGTGGTATTGCCCGTAATGTAAAGCAGAATGGTATCTTGCACCCAAGATTTAACCAATGCGTTACGCGTACTACACGCTTATCTTCGTCAGACCCTAACTTCCAGAACCAGCCTCGCGGTAATACCTTTCCTGTACGCGCTGTTGTTATATCTAGGTTTGAGGGCGGGTCAATCTTACAGGCTGACTACAGCCAGCTAGAATTCCGTGTAGCGGCACAGCTGTGCGGAGATGAGCAGATGCTTAAAGACATATTGGATGGTGTCGATGTTCACAAATATACTGCGTCAGTTATATTCCAAAAGTCAGAAAGTGACGTTACAAAAGATGAGCGCACTGCGGCGAAGGCCCATACCTTCAAGCCGCTATATGGTGGCATGTCGGGCAGTCCGAACGAAGTCGAATACTACAAAGCTTTTGTGCAGAAGTACCCATCCCTTGGTAAATGGCATGATTATTTACAGACTGAAGCTATTACGCATGGGATTGTTAGTCTGCATACTGGTCAGCAATTCGCTTTTCCAGATACTAAACGGCTTCCTTCTGGCGCTGCATCCAACGCTCCCTCCATCAAGAACTACCCTGTACAAGGTTTGGCAGGGGGTTGCGTGGTGCCGCTCGCACTTATTTCACTTCACAATGAACTTAGAAATCAAGAATGCAAATCTATTGTTATCAATACGGTTCATGACTCAATAGTGCTTGACGTGTACCCTGGCGAAGAACAAAAAGTTGCCAGAATTACTTATGATGCTATGAAGCATGTAGATAAAGCATTTGAGGAAATATACAATGTTAAGTGGAACGTGCCCCTTGAGGTTGACCTTGAGATTGGAAAAAACTGGCTAGACATGCAATCTTTTGTGCTTGACTAGCGAGCGTAGTTATGATAAAAATTGTACTCGTGTGAAAAAGGAGAAGGTTATGAGCACATTACCTACCGTTACAAATGATATTTCGTTTGAACAACTGGCCAGCATTATTGGCCAAGACTTGCCGTCAACTGGCGGCGCAGCGTCTCTCGCACTGTTGAAAATCAACCGTGACCACGAAGACGATAATGGACGGTCTATCCCTGCTGGTGCGTTCTTTGTGAACCATTCTGGGACTGCTGTCTATGCAAAAACTATTAAGTTTCAGTTGTTTATGCAACGTTACCAGTACATGCATTATGATGCTGAAGCTAATGAAATGGTATCCAAGTCTGTTCTTGCATCTGACTTGTATCCGCAAACCGAAATTCCTGATACCATCGGGTCTATGCGGTGCGGTTCTGTTCCATCTTCACAGCGTGAAAACTTGAGCGCTGAACAAGCTCTGAAACAGCAAAGCATTAAGTGTTTCCGTATGCTTTACGGCAAAGTTACATTTAATGATGCAGTTGATGCTAACGGCAACAACGTAGAAATCGTAGATATGCCTGTATTGTGGCGAGCACGTGGGTCTAACTTTATGCCAATCTCAAAGGCACTGGATTCACTGTCAGCGCAGAAGAAGCCATTTATCTTCTATAGCTTGAATGCTTCTTTGAATCGCCAGAAGAACGGTGGACTTATCTACTATGTCGCTGATTTTAGTGTAGGAGAAGGCCCGCTTAATTTTGGGGAAGCAGACCAAGAACTGCTTAAGTACTTCAAGGACACTATCGACGGTGAAAACAAACAAATCATGAAAGATTATGACAAGGCGTTACGCATGTCAGGCGACGTGATTGACGGTAGCACCTTTGAAGAATCTATTGATGATGCCCTCAATGATGACTTGCCTGAGTCATTGACAGCATGAATGTGAACCAAAGCCGCCTTCTTTCTTTCCTTTCTAGGGCGGCTAGTGGGGAGGCTGAGATGCCTCCTCACATCCTTGATTCTTTTGCTCAAGCTGCGCGTGATGCACTAGAGAAGCATTTCACTGATGGGAAGGACGATTTTACTCTGCGTATGAGTAATATGGGCAGACCTTCCTGCCAACTTCACTTGCAAGCTCGTGGCGCTGAACCCGAAAAACGCACCTACGATTTTAAGATGCGGATGATTATGGGCGACCTTATGGAAGCCGCACTCATTGCGTTAATTCAAGCTTCGGGAATTGAAATCAAGTCCAAGCACCAGAAAGTCTCGTACGAGATTGATGGGACTATTATTAACGGCGAGTATGACATTGAGCTTGAAGATGGTATTTGGGACATCAAAACAGCATCTCCCTATGCCTTTGAGCACAAATTTAACTCAACGTCTGCATTTGAACGTATCAAAAGCAATGATTCTTTTGGGTACGTGGCGCAAGGTATCGGCTACGGAATGGCAGCAAATAAGCCATTCAAGGGCTGGATTGCACTAAATAAATCTACTGGCGAGATAGCTTTTGCTGAAGCAGTAGAATCCAAATCTGAAAAGGACGAAGTAAATGAGACGATACGAAAATCCATTGTGGCAACTGATACAACAAAGCCATTTCGGAAACAATTCGATGACATTCCCGAAGTATTTTACAAGAAGGAGACTGGGAATAGGACCCTTTGTATGGAGTGTTCCTGGTGCGACTTCAAGCACCACTGCTGGAGCGAACTGGAATTCAGACGACAGCTTCCAAGCAAAGGGAAAAACCCAAAGTTCGTCTGGTACACACACATCACAGACGAATGGCGTGACGCTGACAATTCAGTATCAGGCAGCTAATGGCGAGGAGCGTGCAAAAATATTCAAAGTCACCACGGACGAAGCTGACGACTTCATCTCGGAGCTCAACGAAGGTGCGCCGTTCCCCTCGCTCATCTCAAAGGAGCAAAGCTTTGTCTTCTCAGCAGACAAAATCCACGAAGTCCGTATCGAAACGAATGTCGCCGAGGTCGGCGAAAGCGAAGGGGCGGAAGCTTCAGAACTGGGTAGTGGAAAAGCTGCTTGACATCTTCAAGGGGTTGACTAATCTAGATGTGCGGTCAACCCCAATGGGCGTTAACGGCGTGGACGTACAGTTATCAACAGCGGCATACAAAAAGTTTCCGTATGATATTGAATGTAAAAATACGGAACGGATGACGACACTTTATAATTATTATGAACAGGCGATAAGTCACGACACAGGCGGCGAACCCTTGTTAGTTATTAAGATGAATCATAAGAAACCATTAGCTGTAGTAGATGCTGAACATTTTATTAAGGTAGTATCATGTCACAAGAAGTGAAGCTAGGCCTAGGAGATTCAGCTGTAATAATACGACACGAGGATGATGATAACGGCGGATTCGGAATAGAAATTTATCATCGTCCAGCAGATTCAATGTCAGAAGACGATGTTGTATTCTATACCCTACTTACTAGGGGTATGGCTTACCATGCTACACAGGATATGGAAACTGTGCTAGACATGGGGCGTCAAAGTTTTGAGGATGAAAATATAACTATAACACAACACTGAGGTTATTATGACTTTATTACACGAATTCTATAGTGATGAAGATTGTAGTCGTGGGCTTGCAGCATATAGAAAAGCAACCGTATTCCGAGAACCCGATGGCAGTTTTACCGTTATAATGATGCAAGACGGAGCCATTATTGAAGAGCGCAATATCAAAGGACACAGCGAAGTGTACGTTGAAAATTGTGCTGAAAATTGGGTACTCGGAGTAATAAAGTGAGACACGTAGATTTATGCAGTGGCATTGGCGGCTTCGCGTTAGGTTTTGAGATGGCGAAGTTGTCTGTGCCTGTTTTGTTTTGTGATGTCGAACCGTGGTGTCGCAGAATCCTAAAGAAACACTGGCCTACAGTTCCTGTAGCCGAAGACGTAAAGGTGTTAGCTAATGACCCAGCAAGATTTGTTCCAGACTGTGACATCATCACAGCAGGATACCCCTGCCAGCCCTTCAGTCAAGCCGGCAAACGGCAAGGCGAAGAAGACCCACGCCACATCTGGCCGAGCATCTTCAAAATTGTTGCATCCAAAAGACCCACTTGGGTTGTTTTCGAAAACGTTTATGGTCACATCAGCTTGGGACTCGACGCTGTGCTCGCTGACTTGGAATCCGAAGGCTACACCACAAGGACGTTTATTGTTCCAGCTGTCGCCGTCGGCGCACCCCACAAAAGAAACCGAGTCTGGATTGTGGGCTACACCGAGGACAACGGATGTGACAGGGGGACCGAGACAGCTGGACGAGAAAGGACGCAGGGTGAGCAAGACCAACCCCAATCTGAAGTTTGGGGCGAACCTAGCAGACCAAGTACGGATGTGGCCGACTCCACGAGCATCGGAACACAAGGACTGCGGCCCAGTGGGAAGCAAGAGCCACACACATATGTACAACAGGAACTACCTTTGCGCGGAGGTAAAGATGTGGCCAACGCCGTCCGCCAGCGAACACAAGGCCGGCCAGCCGGGCGACAAAATGCAGAAAATGCTTGGCAATCATCCAGAAGTGCGGCAAAGTGGAACTGGTACTCTGAACCCGACGTGGGTAGAGTGGCTAATGGGGTATCCAGAAGGGTGGACCGTCTTAAAGGATTAGGTAACGCTATAGTACCTCAGATAGCACAACAGATTGGTGAAGCAATAAAGGTGGCGCAAAATGCCTAAAGATATGCGTGTACTATTGACTGCAGATAGCTCTGCAGAATTGCAGGAAGACATTGAAAGATACAAGACTCAGTATCCAACGATAGCCTACGATACTAGAGTTATTTCCACCCACAACGACGAGGACGGAACATACGTGGCTATTTTATCTCGTCTAGACTCATGTGATTGATATGGAAAGACACGAAGCATTTATGAAACGTAAGTTTGATGAGTACGGTAATTATGGTGAGAACAACCCGCCGGTAGATATCGTAAATCATCCACCACATTATAACACTGGGGGCATTGAGTGCCTTGATGCAATACGCGCTGCCCTCGGTTCAGAGCTTTTTCAAGGCTATTGCAACGGCAATACAATAAAGTATTTGTGGCGGCATCGCTACAAAGGCAAGCCCCTTGAGGACTTGCAGAAGGCGCGGTTCTATTTAGACCGTTTAATTTTGGAACAAGAAAATGAGCAGGACAAAAGTTAGGGCGGACATTATTGTAAAAGCAAAAGTAGACCTAGAAGAATTTAACGCTGATGTTGACGAAGTATCAGAAATTGTGAAAGAATACATGTCTGATTTATTGTACGATGTTGAAGGCGTAGACCCTGTCTCTATTACGGTGAGGACAAAAAATGAGTAATATTACACTACCAACTTATTATCAGCAATTTATTCACAAGTCGCGCTATGCACGCTGGCTTGACAATGAAGGACGGCGAGAAGAATGGCATGAAACTGTATCACGATATATTGATTATATGGCTAACCACTTGTCTGTTAATCATGGCTATAAGCTTTCTGATTCATTAAAAGAAGAAGTACAAGACGCTATTTTGCATTCTGAAGTTATGCCTTCTATGCGTGCTATGATGACCTCTGGCAAAGCCCTAGAACGTGATAATACAGCTGGCTATAACTGCTCATATTTGCCCGTAGACGACCCTAAAGCTTTTGATGAGGCCATGTACATACTTATGTGCGGAACCGGTGTAGGCTTCTCTGTGGAGCGGCAATACATATCTAAATTGCCAGAAGTACCAGAAAACTTGTTCGCAGCGGATGAAGTCATTCTTGTTAAAGATAGCAAAGAAGGATGGGCAAAAGCTTTCCGTAAACTGCTTGCTTTACTGTGGTCGGGCGAAATTCCTAAGTGGGATATGTCTAAAGTTCGTCCTGCTGGCGCTAAACTTAAGACATTTGGAGGACGTGCATCTGGTCCTGCCCCACTAGAAGATTTGTTCCGTTTTACGGTAGAAACATTCACGAAAGCAAAAGGACGGCGCCTGTCTAGCCTTGAGTGCCACGATATTATGTGTAAAGTGGGCGAGGTTGTCGTGTCAGGTGGCGTACGGCGCTCAGCTATGATTAGCCTATCTAATCTGTCGGATGACCGGATGCGGCATGCTAAAGTCGGTTCGTTCTGGGAAACTGACCCGCAGCGGCAAATGGCAAACAACTCTGTGGCATACACAGAGAAGCCAGATATGCAGACATTTATGCGTGAATGGATTTCACTGGCGCAGTCTGGTACAGGTGAACGTGGTATGTTCTACCGGGGTGCCGCACAAAAGAAAGCGGCAGAAAATGGCCGTCGTGACGCAGAGCAGGAGTTTGGTACAAATCCTTGTAGTGAAATCATACTACGCCCATACCAATTCTGTAACTTGTCAGAAATTATTGTGCGTGGCAGTGATACTCTTGACGACTTAAAACGTAAGGTTCGTATTGCTACAATTATCGGTACGTGGCAGTCAACGCTGACTAACTTTCCGTATTTGCGCCGTATCTGGTCAAAGAATACAGAGGAAGAGCGGTTGCTTGGAGTGTCAATGACTGGCATTATGGATAACGCTATTCTTAATGGCCGAAGCGCAAAATATGGCATGAACATTGCTAAAATTTTGCAGGATTTGCGGCAGGTAGCCGTAGACACAAACAAGGAAGTTGCAGCGGCTATTGGCGTTAACGCGTCTACTGCTATTACTTGTGTTAAGCCTAGCGGCACTGTTTCACAGCTAACTGACTCAGCGTCAGGCATCCACGCACGTCATAGCCAGTATTACATCCGTACTGTACGTGGGGACAAGAAAGACCCATTGACGCAGTTTATGATGGAGCATGGCATTCCGTACGAAGACGATAACTGGAATAAAAGCAATACTGTATTTAGCTTCCCAGTAAAGGCGCCTGATAAATGCGTGACACGGAATGATATGTCAGCTATCGAACAGCTAGAGTTCTGGAAGATATATGCTAACAACTGGTGCGAGCATAAACCATCTGTGACTATTTCTGTTAGTGATGACGAATGGCTAGAAGTAGGCGGCTGGATTTACAAGAACTTTAATATTGCATCTGGTTTGTCTTTCTTGCCGCGCTCAGAGCATATTTATGAGCAAGCTCCATACCAAGATTGTGATGAAGCTTACTACACTGAATTTGCAAAGAAAATGCCCGACTTTATTGACTGGAAAGCACTTGCAAATTACGAGAAAGAAGACAATACTGTAGCTATGCAAACACTTGCATGCACATCAGACCATTGTGAAATTGTTGACATCAACGCAGCATAGGGGGTATTATGGCTAACGCAGCTGACCGTTTTTTCTATGAGGGGCGTAGAGCTTTCTATAACTTTACGCAAGTCACAACTAATAAACGAGTGTACTTTCACACAATTGAAAATCCGTATAGCGAATCGTCCTTTCGAGGAAAGGAATGGCAACGCGGGTACAATGCTGGGTACTTTGACAACCTAAAACGACAAGGACATAGATAATGTCTGGTAGAGTTACTGTAATAGACTATGTAGAAAATGAAGACGGTTCTGCAAAGGTTGTTTTTGAATGTGATGAAACAGCTAAGCAACTTTTAATTTCAGAAGGATTATCTGCTGTAATTCAAAGAACGCTAGAAACACATGAAAAAGAAACCTGATAAACCACAGAAACTGGTGTGGAAACGTCGCGAAGGTTCTATACAATTTAACCCCCCACGTAGCCACCCAAGCTATGAAGAATGGCAAAAACTAAAAGAGAAGGCAAAAGAAAATGACTGAAAAAACTGTACGTGATACAATCACAATTAACGACAAAGAATTCTTTGTTGATGAACTTGATGAAACGCAAGTTTATTACCTTAATCAAGTTCGTAGTTTGCGGGCTAGGATTGCAGAAGCGAGATTTAACCTAGACCAGCTTCAGGCCGCAGAGAACGCATTCTCTAGTGCTCTGACTTCTTCAACCGTTAAAGACGAGGTGACAGAAGAAGTTAAGGAAAGTGCCTAATGAAAAATATGGAACCAGCAGTTCAGGACAGAAAAAAGTTTGATATAGACTTGTCGTATGGCAAGGTTCGTGAAAAGCTTATTGCTGATATGCTTCAGAACAAAAAGATTGAAGTTAAATCAGAGCGAGATATGTGGGCACGAACAGGTAACATTGCTATTGAATACGAATCCTATGGCAAACCTAGCGGCATCGCTGCTACAGAATCTGACTACTGGTTCCATAATCTTTGTATCGGAGACGAGGTATTTGCCACGCTCGTCTTTAATGTAGACGCACTGAAACGTATTATAGATAACCTAGATTACAAGAAGAGCGTTAGTGGCGGTGATAACTATGCGTCAAAAATGTATTTGTTAAATATACAGAAATTGTTTTCGACTGACGTAATAAAAGCATTTCAAAGGAGTGCAGATGGCTGCAGTAAAAACCCTGTCAGTTCTCAGTGAACTAGACGTACATATGAGTCTTACGAAACACGGTATCGGTGTAACCATATCGGGAGATGACTGTGAGACTTCCTTTAGCGAATATCCCTGGGAAGAGCTAGTTAATGATATGATTGAAGCACATGCTGTTCCTGTACTCCAAGAAAATGATTACAGAATTAGTAGAGATAGCTTTAACTACATCAGAGATTGCTCACAAAAAATGCGCCGCGAAGCTAATAGCTTATGGCAGCGCATTGAAGATATGCAAATTGTAGGAGACAAACTTAATTAAGGTGTCGTAGGTGCGTTCTGGTACCGTTGTAATCTTCTACCAAGAGCCGAGGATGCTGCACTTTGTTGTAGCATCCTATTTGTTTGCTCGTCATCTGACTCACGAAATCCCATTTCTTCCATAGCAATACGCGCAGCTATGGTGCCCATAGTACCTTTGCCGAAGAACATAGTACGAAGCTTTTCAGCAGTAGACATTGGTTTGCCAATCCCTGTAGCAGCTTTTACAAACTCTTCGTTAGCAAACAATCGTGCAATACGAGCTTGCGAACCTAGTCTAGCTAATCCAGCCACAAATTTACTTGGGTCTAACGTAAACATCTCACCGATAATCTGCGCACCAGCAAGAGCAGAACCTGCATCTTCGCCACGTTTTGCTACTACGCCAGCATACTCAGCGATACCATCTAGTACTTGTTTATCTTGTGCTGTTAGGATATCGTCGAAAGCATTAACTTTGTTAAGCTGTTCAATTACTTTTTGCAAAGAAGGTACATCAATTGTGTATTGTCCTACTTCTCCATATGCAGAGTTAGAAGACAATTGTTTGAGGACTCCGCTTTGAGGAGAAATTATGTGGTTTAGTAGCCCTTGGCGTAGATTTTCCTTTGCGGCATCTTTTGCTTCTGGCGTTGCCGCTCTTCTTACTACGCTAAGTAATTCATTAAATCCTGTGCGTACTTGTGCTGTATCACCGCGCAATATAGTTTCAAATTGTTCTGCCATAGTGCTTCGCGCCGGCGCTCCTAGCACTTGCTCTACTGCACCACCTCTTTGAAGGTTAGCTATTAAAGTTGCGTCGTTACGAATTTGTGCTTCTGTTGCTTCGTCAATTCCCAGAGCACGTAACTGTCTTGGCTCAAATGAATCAAGAAACTTAATAACTTCATTAGCACCAACTACATCAGCAGGGTCTGTAGGAGTAGCACGAGCTAATTTGCTAGAAATTGTGTTTGCAAAATAGTCTTTGAGTTGTTGTGCTGCTCCTCCTGCAACTTCAAATTTTTCAGCAGTATCAGCCGTAATTTTTTCTACGTTAGCTGGATTGTTTAAGAAATCACGCACATACTTTTCTTGTGCGTTGATGTTTTCCATAGTAATAGTGCCTGGGGCTACACGACCACCAGCTGTAGGAGTTGTAGCCAGAGTTTCTGGCAATACAGCAGGTTCGCCCTTGATAGCACCGCGGCGTGAGTTACGCGCAGCAATTTGAGCTTCTGTGCTAGATAAATCAAACGTTTCTTTGTAAAATGAATTAGCTGTAGCCAAGTCATCTGCAACTCCTGCTACAGGTTTTGTAGGATTGCCAATCAAATCAAGCAAAGCATTCCGTATTTCCATTGCTTGTCTGAATTGTGCACTGTCTGGTGTTGTTCCTGCTGTGCTGAAATTATCACGCGCAAGTTGGCCAAAGCGAGACGCATACAAATGTAGTATCTTTGCTGGGCTATCTAGGTTTTTAGGGTCAAACTCAAACCCAGGGTTCTTTTCAGTAAAGTCTTTTACTGCTGCTTTTACCTGTGCTGGTGTCATAACTCGTGTACCATCTTTTTGCACACGGCCAAGATTCATTAAGTCAGTAATTAAATCATCAACAAGGCGTTCCCCACGTTTAGGCGGAGGTACGGCACCAGCTACTTTGTCTTTACTTGTGCGCGTAGCACCGGCAGGGGTAGTCGGAATAATAGTTCTAGTGCCTTCAGGAAGAAGTGCGCGTATTTTATCTAAGTCATACGAGGAAGTTTTAACTTTATCAAAGACGTTATTATATAGTCCACGTGCTTCAATACCGCGTAGACGTAAAAACAAATCATCTAATGTGCCTAAATTTTCGCCTATAGTGGTCAGGTCTTTAACAACTTCGTCTGGGTTAGGAGCATTCTTTACAGATTGCAATGTCTGCCCAATGCTTGCAACTTCGTTACGAAACTTAGTGAAGTCGCCTTGCCCTACGTTTTGCCCAAACTGCTTCAAATACGCAACAGCAGACTGCATCTGCTCACGTACCTTGAGGGGTATGACTAAAGAAGTTTGTTCAGTAAGTTTGCCGAGGCGTTCAACAATTTTATTTGGCGTAATTTGTTGAAGCATCAAGTTTTCCAGCGGTACGCCTATATCCATAGCGCCGCCTGGCATAGTGGCTTCAACAGTTTTAGTTGCGCTAACAGCAGATTCATATGTAGTCGGGCCAATTTTGCCACTGCTACGCACCCGCCCAATAGCTAACTTCATTTTATCAGCAAGCCCTGGAATTGTGGCAAACGCCATTTCTAAAATTCCAGATACTTCACGCTGTGTCTCAGCAGGGGTACGCTTATCTATTGTCATGCCCTCAATCTGAGGAACACCAATTTTGTACGCCGCATCTAAGTATCCAGAAAAATCAATAGCTTCTTGGTCGTTAAGTCCAAGTTCATCTTGCAGATATTGTCTTCCAGCTTCTATTCCTTTGCCGCCAGCATACAGGGTATATACAAATGTTGCTGGGCCTAGTACTAAAGCAAACGGGCCTGTAACAGCGGATACAGCTGTGCTAGTAGCAAAAGCTGCAGGAACAATAGCAGTAGATGCACCAACTTCAGCAATAAGCCCCGGCGCTACGCGTTCGGCATAGTCCTTAAAGCTAGTAGACGCAGGCGCAAAGTCTGTCCATTCGCCGGTATCGTCTTTTACAGAGATATAGTTTGTAGCGTCAAACATACTTACTTTCGGGCCTTCGTCCTTAATCATACGGACGTTGCCTTCGCCAAATATATTTTCCATTGCATTCATATACTGTTCATCAGTATCAGCAAGGTACAATTGGGACTGCCCCTCAAACATTCCTTCTGGGGCTTTTTGCCTAATTAAGTCAGAAATTTGCGTTCCGTACGGATTTACATTTACGCCATATTCCTGCGCTTTTGGCGTAAGACGTTCCATACGAGCAGCTTCAAAAGCTTGCTCGGACTGAGCACGCATTGCTGGGGTAGTTGGGGTGTATGCTTTTGCAGATGGGCCTTTGAACAAACCAAATAAGTAATTTTCTTCCGGTTCATCCTTAGCTACCTGCGGGTCAAACGTAACACCGGGGTAAATTTCGATAGGGCCGGGAAGATTATACTTATCTTCTTCTGGTTGTGTTGGAGTTGTTGCGGGTGCAGGCGCAGGGTTAAACCCTTTGTTCTGCATCTGTTGTGCTAGATTAGCCATTAAATACCTCTGGAGCGTTTTACATCTTCTAGAGCTTGTACTCTATAATCTGTTCCGTCGATGTTCATGATACCGTTATTAACCTCGCCCATAGACATCAGGTTAGACGGTGCTGTAAGCCTATCAACGCCTAGTGCTTCATATGTTACAATATCATGTAAAGCGCTCTCAACCATGTTTTGAATCATGTCGTGCTTAGCAAGATACAGCTGCTGTTCATTAGCTGGCATATTAGCTACGACACTAAGCGGCTGGACATTAAATTTGTATGCGGAAGCTGTTTGCAAGAATAGCCGTGATGCAAGCGCGTCTTTGTCGATAAATTGCCCGTTATCATCATAGAAATCAAGCTCGCCGCCTGCTCTTGTAGCCTTTGGCAATACCGGCATTTTATTACCGGATAGAGAGTACATACGAGACGCGGTATCTTTAAGCAATGCCATCTGCAGACCTTGCAAAGCAGCGATTGATTGAGTAGCGCCAGTGCCTAAACCGCCTTGCTCAATAACCGCAATGTATTGCAACACAAGGCGCAAGTCTTGGTCAGAAAGTCGTGGGTCATCAAACAGCCTATCTTTAGCTGTGCCTACAAGTTCAATTGCGCGTCTTTGCGCTTCAGCATTTTGCGGGATGTTAAAGTATCTGCTGTATGCTTGCCCAATATTTGTACCAGTTAATTCGCCTGCAATATCAGCATATGTAGCACCGCGTACCGCCATTTTACCAAAAGCTGTGTATACAAGCGGATTCTCGGCAACAGTATCTGTTAGTTCCGCATACAAATTCAAGCTTCTTGAATTATCTTTAATTTTAGTGCGATACTCAACTTCTTGGTCTGGCGTAAGAGAAGCAACATATCCCTCGCCTGTTTCTGTGCCAACAGGTACACTTACTGGCCCATTAGGCGTCGGCATTATAACAAATACGCGCCCTGCTTTATCTTTTTGCGGCCCGTTAGGATTAAGAGCAAGATATTTGCCTGCAATTTCTGTAAGCTCTTCATCAGATTTATTTTTAAATCTGGGCATATCTCTCAGCATATTTATGGTATTAGTAAGTTTTACTTCTGTTGCATTAGGAGTATTTGGTGCCGCTGTAAATGCACTCACACTTAAATCTCTAACTTCATCCGCTAGCGCTTTTATAGAAGCTACAGGGTCTTCAGAGTTACGGGCTTCTACAAGTTTAGAGCGGAGACCAAACACTTGCTCAGCATATTCTGGCTTTAGTTGAGGAGCAGTGCTACTTGTAGAGTTAGCTCTAGTAAGAATATTGTCGATAGATTTTTCAATAATTTCTACATCATATGGCTTAGTTTTTCCATCTTTAACTTCTGAAGCTAAAAGCTTTCTGCCTTCAATAACCAAGGCTTGTACTTTAGACGCATTACCTTCTTGCGTGGCATATCCTGGAACACTAACTGCATTGAACATGTGGTCTGTTAATTCTTGAGAAATAGTAGCAAGTCTTTCGCGTTGTTTTTGTGGAATTGCAGAATTGGATACACCGGCAGAGATAGCATCAATGGCTTTACCGTGATGATTTTTAAAGAAATCTTTTAGGTCTGGCGGCATAGTAAGTGTCAGTGCAAAGTTTTGCATTTTAGCTAGCGCAGCGCCATCCCCACCATGAACCTTATAATCTTCATAAGCACGAAGCATGCTGCTAGCAAAGGCTTTACCAGTTACTTTAGTACCATCTGGCATTTCTATGTTTTCCATACGTAAGAAAGCTTGCTTACTAATAGCACTCAAAACTTTTTCTTGGCGTCCATCAATAATTTTTTCATATTTGTCGTCTTGTCCAATACCAATTTGCATAGTAGACGGCGCACGCGTAGGCACTTTGCCTGCCATCACAGTATCATATTCTTCTACAGAAATGCCGAGGCGTTTAGCAACTTCGCTTTTTCTTTTTTCGGCAGGCATCCCGCCGAATACTACTTCAAGGAATGACCTGTCATCTGTAGTTGCAGGCGCAGACGCAGGCTGTTCCATAGCCGCAGTTGTCTGTGCATCTGTAGGTGTAACAGCTGTTTCAGTTGTAGGCTGAACAGGCTTAACGTTTAGCTTATCGCGATTTTTAGTAAAGAATTCCATAGCAGATGCCGTCGTTTTCTGCCCAGAATACGTCAGCAATGTTTGTGCCACGCCCTCTAATTGGGACGGACTTAAGTTTTTAAGAAACTCATCATCTTGTGCCGCCAATGCAGCAGCCGTTTCTTTAATCGTCGCAGACTCAGCTTCAAACACGCTTTGCTTGTTTTGATAGTCTTTGAATTTAGCACCAAAACCTTTTACATCATCTTCAATATTCTTCTGGCCTTGTTTCAGCCCAGTTTGAATAATATCGGTAGCAGTATCTAAACCGCCACGAATAATTCCACTCATCAAACCTGCCATTATTCAGTCTCCATTGGGCTCATTAGGCCAGACCCCTTACGTTCTGCGCGCAATTCTTCTAGTTTTTCTTCTACCTGTGGCATAAACATTTCTTCACGCTCTACTAAAGCTTCTTTTAACTTTGTGGCTTGTTTTAGCGCTCGCATGGTATTATCTTTAGCGCCAGTTACATAATCTATGCCAGCTTCTTCAGCTATAAGCATAATAATCATTGTCAAATCTTCAGCTACAAGTATAGCTAAGTCAGGTGTGTACAAGCCTTCTGAGAACCCATGAAGCAGCATAGCATCAATAATTTTAGTTACGGGAACTTTTGCTTCAAGCATAGCAAACAAATTAAACAAGACTTCTTCTTGATTAAATCTGTCCATGTAGAATTCTACAATACTGTCAGCATCCGTAAATTGCGGAGGGCTATCCCAAGGGTAAGACTTAGGCGCCTTGGTCAAAGATTGACCAGGAATAGCTGTGTCAAAACGGGACTTTTCCCGTCCTGATGGAAGTGTAAGATTCTCAGGAAGTTCTAACATATCTATGCCTTTGGAGTTGTTGCTTGCTTTGTACTTAATTGGTCACGCAACATTCCGCGTAGTTGCGCAGTATATTGGCTATTTCCAATATGAGGAGATGCCGTTGTTACAGAAGCCGCTGTGCTACGCCGCGCACCACTGCTTCTACGACCAGTAGGCCGCATGTAACGCGTTAAGTTTACGCGTTGTGGTTCCCGCATAACTTGCTGTTGCCTGTCGCTTTTACCGCCGCTCATTATGCCACCCATAACGGCTTGTGCAATAAATTCAAACATTTATTTACCTATGAATTTTGGATATACGCCACGCCTAGAGACGTTAAGAAAGAACCGATGGATGACGCAGTTTGCTGGTCAAGATAGCTGTTATACATATCTTTGTTAATGTCTGCTTCCAGAACAGCCATAGCCATGTTAAAGGCACGGTCTGCTGAGTTTTCAGAAGACGAGTAAGCGTAATCTGCTTCATCACGGAACTGCTGCCATATGTTATTGAGAGCAGTATTTGATATGCTAAGGTAGTTCGCGGCGTTAATTTGGTTAGCCGCATTCTGCGCCGCAGTATTAACTGTGTTAATGTCACGACGCCATTGTACATTACTTTGTTCAATAGCTAAAGCATTAGTTGCATTAAATTGTTCACGTTGATTAGTCATTGTTGCGGCAAATTGTTGCATTGCGTTAGCTTGTCCAGCGTTAAACTGTTGAGAAGCATTAGCAGCTGTAGCATTGAACTTATTGATATCTTGAGATAAATTAGCAAAGAACTGGTCAACTTGGTTTTGTGACGTAGCATTAAATTGTGCTGCTGCGTTCTGCGCCGCTTGGTCTGACAGCATCGCTTGTTGTTGTGCTTGTTGATTTATAACATTTGCTTGCTGTGCATTGGACAGATTACTCATATCCATCTGTAAAAATGATTGAGCATTTTGTACAGCTACTTGTTGTCTTGCATTCAAGTTGGCTACATCTAGCTGTGCCATTGCAGAAGCATTTGCTAATGCTGTTGTTTGCTGGTTGTTAAGATTCTGTAGATTAAGCGTCTCAACCATTTTAGAGTTTGCAAACTGACGTTGTTGTTCAAAGTTAAACGTCATGTTTGCGGCTTCGGCGAACTTTTCAGCGTTGAGGACGTTAGCTTGTTGTTGGTTGCTGAGTTCTTGTCCTGCCAAAGAAGCGTTAACCTGTAGTTTAGCCAGTGCCATTTGCTGGCGATTAGATGTATTAGCTAAGTCTACATTAAGGTTATTCTGGGTGTTGGCCAAGATTGCTTGTTGGTCATTGGCCATAATCTGTGATGCAGTTTTGTAATATGTCTGTGCGTCAGCGTTAGCAATTGGAACAGAAGCTTCCATAGCCGCTTGTACAATAGCCGCACCAGCCATTGAAGAAGCAGACAGACCACGTGCCGCCATCTGTGAATTAGCTTCACGAATTGCGCCTGCTGCCCATGCTGGTACCTGGCCTCCAGAAAACTGCTGAGAAAGACGTGCAAGTTGCCCTTCTACGGTCATATTTGGCGTAACTTGCATAGTTGCACCTTGCGCGGTGCTTACGAAACCTGATTGTGCAGCTTGATACGGCTGTAAAAACGCAGTGCTAGCTTGTGCAGCTTGGATTTGTTCCTGTGCGCCAACCTGACGTGTAAGGCCTGGCTGTACGGTACCAGCAACCGTACCTTGAGCAGTTTGTGCTTGTTGTGTAAGGCCGGCCTGCTGTGCAGCTTGTGCTTGTGCTTGCTGTCCTACAGTCCCTTGTGCAGCGGTAGCTGTAGGTGTTTGTCCTGCTGTTGTTGCCGCTTGGTACGCAGACGCCGCTGTAGGTGCTTGCCCTTGTGCACCAGTTGCTGCTGCAAGAGTGGTTGGAGTAGGGACAGTACCAGAAACTTGCCCTGAGGTAGGGGTTACAAGCTCATTCTGTTGGACAACTTGTTGCTGAGGAGTGTATTCTGCCTGTGTTGGCATTACTGGGGCAGTTGCCTGTGTTCCCATATAAATGTCAACTGGCTGCATTCCTACGATAGGTGGAGGATTAGTTGCCATTGATTAGTCCTTTTGCAATACTTTATCTAACTTGTCTTCAACCCGATGCAACGCTTCCATTACACGGCGCATGTCATCACGCATCTCGTTACGGGTTGCATATTCCTCACGGGTCTTGTTCAATAGAATCTCAATACGTTTCTGTTCACGCACCATGCCATTAGCCCACCACGCACCAGCCGCAGCAAGTATACCCAATAGCATATCTACGAGACTGGTAATTTCCATAGCTACGCTGTATAGCCTTGACCAGCAGCAATAGCCGCATTAGCCGCAGTCATATCCTCTGTAGTCCAAAAGTCTTTAGCAACCATGATTTCCAGATGTTCAACATTCCTGTCCACACAGTCCTGCTTGTCTGCGGCATCATCATCAGCCATAACCTCGCCAGCAATAATAGCATTGATGAGGTCAACGCTGTGACCCATTGCTGTGTAGTGCTGTGCGATTTGTTCTGCTGTTAGTTCGTCCATTTTAATCTCCTATTAGTTGGACTCAAGTGCGGCTACTTTAGCCTCAAGTGTTTCAATTCTGTCCATTGCTTCTTGCAACGCCTTGACTGCTTTCATGTACAAAACAGAATAGTTTACCTGTTTTGTCGCAGTGCCTAAATCATTACCATCTGCGTCATAGTCAGGACTTTCAAACACAAGACCGGACATCCCTGACGCTTCTAACTCTTGTGCAATTACACCTATTTTATTCGGTACATCAATACTGTCTGTTTTCAGACTGTATTTGCGAACTTGAATAGCCTTTATGTCTTCCCATTGAGACCCACTGTCTTCAATATTTTCCTTTAGTTTAAGGTCAGAAAGTGCGCCGTAGCTATTGTTTGAGTTTACGATGTTTCCGTTAGCATAAATGTAGACACGATTTGTGGTGCTATCTACTCCGCGAAAGAAGTAAGAACTGGTATTATTTGGGCTTGAGTTAGGAAAATACGCATAACAAACACCACCGTTTCCTGATGTGATTAAGCTGTTCATACCAAAAGCAGCAGAACTTGTTTGTCCTGATGCTCTCCAATACGAATTAGGCCCACTGTAATACATATGAGGAGTACCATCCCCATCCGACAGCACGATGTTGTTGCTGGATGTGCGGATGTCTAGGCCGCCTTGGTTGCCGGTAAATTGACCTAATATAGTGTTCTTTTCGCCTGTGGTTATTAAACCGCCACTATAACGACCAACAAACGTATTACTTTGTGACGTTGTATTTTCCCCAGAACGTTCGCCAATAAAAGTATTTTCACTAGAAACTGTACTGCTATACCCTGCCTTATAGCCAATAGCAGTGTTTTCTACGCCAGTAGTATTACTATACCCCGCCTGATAACCCACGGCAGTGTTGTTGTTGGCGGTGGTGTTGTTTTCTAGTGCGCTTTGGCCTATGGCAACATTGTATCTGCCCGTTGTATTATCATACAGAGCAAATTTTCCAAATGCCTGATTGTTTGCACCAGTGGTATTGAAATACAGTGACTGATGACCGAAAGCGTTGTTGCTATCGCCAGTGGTATTACTGTATCCAGCCTGATACCCCACTGCCGTGTTGTCAGATGCGGTGGTGTTAAGACGAAGGGCGTACTGACCAATTGCGGTGTTAGAAATACCAGTCGTGTTAGTTTCTAATGCGCCGTCACCCAACACTGCTTGGTATGCGCCTGTAGTATTGCTGTACCCAGCACCACGACCAACAAAAGTGTTTTGGGTTCCAGTAGTATTACCATACCCCGCCTGATAGCCAACAGCAGTGTTGTTATTCGCGGTGGTGTTGGCTGTTAATGCACTATGACCAATAGCAGTATTAAGCGCACCAGTAGTATTTGACTTTAACGAATTGTAACCTAAAGCAGAATTATTATAACCAGTTGTGTTTAGCTGACCAGATGTAAAACCAATGTGAACGTTCTGTTCGCCAGTTGTATTACTATACCCAGCCTGATAACCCACTGCTGTGTTGCCAGATGCGGTGGTGTTGGCGCGAAGCGCTTGTTGCCCAAGTGCCGTGTTATATGACCCAGTGGTATTTAAATATAGTGCAGAATACCCAACACTTGCGTTTGCCGTCCCGCTTGAGTTTGTGCTTAAAGCATATCCACCAACCGCTGTGTTGTTACCAGCGGTATTTGCGTACAGTGACTGATAACCAACAGCCGTGTTGTTGCTTGCGGTGGTGTTGGCACCAAGAGCATCCACACCCACTGCAACGTTGGTTCCGCCCGTGGTGTTTGCATCCAACGCCTGATACCCAACCGCAGTGTTGTTGCTGGCGGTGGTGTTTGCGGAAAGCGCATCCATACCAACTGCCGTGTTGCTTGCACCAGAAGTATTGAAAGCAAAAGCACCAGCACCAACACCAGTGTTACTAGCACCTGTAGAACTCTGCAAAACACCAGCACCAACTGCCGTGTTGTTACTTGATGTTACATTGGCTTTTAGCGTATGCTTACCGACTGCTGTGTTGTTTGAACCTGATGTATTTGCAGTCAGCGCATCGTTACCGATGGCAGTGTTGTGATTTCCAGACAAGCTGCCATCATCTAATGCTTGATTACCCAACGCCACGTTGTTTGTGCCAACAGGATAATTACCGTCCAGCTTGATTGTGCCGGAGTCAACAGAGACGTTGCCAGCTACAGTGAGGCCGTCAACCGTAAGGGTTCCTGTGATATCCTTATCTGCACTATCTGCTAAGTCTCTTGCTCTACTCATTACTCTGCGCCTTCCTCTTCAGCCGGAGCCATCTCAGCAGCCTGTGCCGCCAGATGCGCCGCATAGGCATCCTTAACAGCCTGTGTATGTACCGCTGCACAGATAGCTTGCACCTCTGTGCTTTCGCCTGTGATGTCAGCGTCAGGTGCTACAACGTGCCGTGAAAAGCTACGGCTAATTTCAACGCCATCACGCTTGATGACCGTTGCGGTGCGTACTTGAACGTGCTTGTAGTCGCCTACGATTTCGATTTTGTCTTGTACTGTTTCTTCTGTTAGTGCCATTTTTATCTCCTATGGATGGACTGTCCGACCCTCACCTCCGGTGGGGTTATGTATCGTATGTTAAGAAAAATAAAATTTCGTCATCTGTTCCTGTAGTCGCACCATAGGCATAAATAGATGTTGTTATAGATGTGACAGCTAGGGTTTCTTTAAGATTTTGGTTCGACAAAGAGCCGCCAACCCTGCCAGATATTGTGAATGGAAGTCCTGCAATAATAAAATCTGTTGATGTAATATCTGCGTTTATCCAAAAACCAACACTCACGCTTCTGCCAACCTTTGTGTAGGTTGCGTTTCTTATACCATTAATTGTGATGCCACTTGTTGCACTAGGCGTCCAATTGCCTTCCTCATAATCATCCAGATGATTAGCCGAACCAGTGCCGCCCAAGTATACACCGCCGGATAGGTAGAGGTCTTTGAAGCGACTTGAAGCATTACCAAGCCCTATATTTTCTGTTCTTGTAGAATTGGTAGATGGATTCCACGGCTGGATGAAGTCGTTGCCAGAATTAAACATAAGACCAGTATCGCCAGTCCCGATGTATGTGTATGACGAGGCGTTACCAACACCAATACTACCCACAGCGGAGCCGCTACTATTACGAAGTCGAAGAAATTCACCGTCGCCATTGTTACGCATGACGGAAAGAACAGAATTAGCAGCGTCATTCCCAGTAAATGTAGCCGTATAACCAGACGCTCCATTCCTAATCTCAACTCCAACGGAACTAGAAGTGGAACTCAACTTACCCACCAGCAAGTTGCCGCTGCTGTCGATGCGCATGGCTTCTGCTGCATTAGTAGAAAACTGCATACTATTATCAGAATGAGCGTATTTAATACTGCCTACGTCAGTGTCGTCACTGTCACCAAACACAATAAACTGATTTGAACTACCTGCCGCAGCAGTAATAAATGACATTCCAAGTGATTGGTTTCCAGAAATTACTAGGTCGTCAGCGGTTGAAAGAGGCGTAGCCGAGTTGTATGTGCCAGATGCAATAGATAATTTACCAGTCGGTGCCGCAGTCCCAATCCCAACATTACCGCTGCTGTCGATGCGCATTGTTTCGTTAGTGCCACCAACATTCGTAAAAATCAAAGGTGCGGGAGATGACCCCGTAGTTGCAGTGCCTGACTGAATATAGTTTTCGCCTCCAGTAGAAACAAAACGAATAGCAGAAGTGCTGCTGGAAATATATTGTTCACCAGCAGAAGAGTTAAAAACGTGTAATTGACCCGCTGGCGAAGTCGTCCCAATGCCCACCCGACCGCTGCTATCAATCACAACACCATCACTAGTGCCGTACTGAAACTTCAGTGACCCTGTACCTGCATCACGGATTATTGAGTTAGAACCGTCATGGAATATTTGAAGGTCATTGCCTGTGCCAAAGTTAGCCTTGACATTATCTTTAAAGTTCAGGTCAGCAGCCATATTACCGCCAAACACACTGAACGTGTCATACACAATAACTTCAACCACATCACTTGCAACAAGGGCAGTGAGTCCACCTATTGTGTTCGTGGTTGTTGTGTTATAGTCTGTGCCAGCTACAAGTGCTACACCGTTGAGGCTCACATCTACGTAATTGCCATCTGTAAATGTCAATACATTGCTGTTATCATCTGCCCCGGACAGTGATGTTTCACCGCCAGTTGCAGTATAATAGTAACGACTGCGTACAGCCTGTGATGGTGTTTTACCTAGATATGCCATTATGCAGTCTCCAGTGCCGTGATACGGGCTTCTAATTCTTGTATGGTCTTCACCAGCAACGGCACTAACTTACTCTGGTCAATGCCTTGGTAATCCGGCACTGAACGTGTACCAATAACCGCCGCAGTTGTCTCACGCCATTGCTGGCCTTCTGCTAGTTCTTCTGGGCGTTCAACGTCAGTGCTGTGGATAACTTCAGCAACCGCTGGTGTTACCTCAACGCCATCCTCATCTAATACAGCCTCAATAGCTGGTGTGTAGATGTCACCTGTGGCTGCGCTGACTTCATATTCCTCGTCACGCATAGCGTCTTTAGTGCCGGTGACAGCCTCTGGAACAACGTCCTGCACCTCGTGTGCAAGGAAGCCATCGACAGGGACAGCATCATCCCCATCAGAAATCCACTCAAACCTAGCAGGACGTAACTGCTTGAGGCGTGTGGTTGCATCCCAGTCATAGGTTACTGCGGTCTTTAGGCGGTAGTCTGAGGATGTGTTGTAGGCTGTGCTAGTTGGTGTAACCTGTATATTACCAACGCCAGTTCCTGAACTATTTAAGAAAAACCCTGCATAATAATTATGATTTGCTGAGGGTCTGGTTGCAATTCCAACCTCAGCTGAGCCAATGCCAGTAGCACCAATGGCAGAACCGTTTGATTTTTGTACAGTTAAAATAGGGGTTATTCCTGAACCCGCAAAAGTGCTAGTCGTACCCACCAGCAAGTTACCGCTGCTGTCGATGAAAAGCCTGTCAGAAACGCCATTTGTTCTGAACGACATTGAGTTTTCACTGTGGTTGTACTCAATCATTCCTTGAGTGTTGCTATCTGCTGCATTTCTAAAGCGGATAGCTGCGACTTCAGTGTCAGCGGATGGTTGTAAAAAAATGCTTGGAGTAGTTCCATCCAAATGCAACAAAGCACTAGGCGAAGTCGTCCCAATGCCCACGTTGCCGCTGCTGTCGATGCGCATCCGTTCTGTGTTTGCCCCTGCACCAAACAATAAATTAGCAGTTGCTCTTATTGCATAGTCAGTGACAGCCCCTGTTGTTACAGCAGCACCTCCACCAAGACCCGTGTACGCAACGTCTGTTCCCGCAGCGTTTTTGTGTGTTATGTAGTTATAGACATCAGTCGTTGCTTTTATTCTTAAAGGCTCAGTGGTGGCTGGAGCTAATATATCTAATGTCCCACTAGGCGAAGTCGTCCCCAGCCCTAATCGCTGAGTTGAGGCATCCCAGAAGAAACCTTGCGTTACGCCTGTGTCATCGTAGAAGCTGATGTCGCCGCCATCATCAAACTTTGCCACTTTTTTAGGTGTTGTGCCTGTAGCAATGTAAACATCAGCACCAGAAGTTGGACGGCTTTGCAAAACAAGTGAGCCGTTTACACCATCAAAAGTGCTATTTGTAGCATAGACTTTTGCAGTGCTACCTGTGGAAACCAATGCGCTTTCTGATGCAAAAAACTCTGACTTGTTGTTGTTCAGAACACCATCAGCCGTCACCGTGCCAGTGACATCCACGCCTGTGCTGGTGGTGCGCAACTTTTCTGCTCCGTCATATTGCAGTTCAGCACGACCACCACTAACAAAAGATGCTAAACGATTGCCATTTGCGCCATCAATAACAACGTTTGCACCTTCTATGATTAAATTACCTGTTCCAACATCCTGAATATAGCTATTGCTACCATCGTGATAAATCTGCAGGTCATCGCCATCACCTAAACGAATCTTATCGTTGTCGCCCAAGTCAACAGTCTGTACACTTGCGCTATCAATAGTCGTGGTTGTACCTTTAACGGTTAGATTACCGTTAAACTCAGCATCACCTGTTACGGTCAGTTCATCTGCC
>Ga0208645_1001025_pt1 | contig 26482 bp, 33 predicted proteins | sample VirMetDEL_Sep_01_FD_184519 | JGI IMG/M metagenome (GOLD analysis project Ga0208645, IMG submission 184519) | Aqueous microbial communities from the Delaware River and Bay under freshwater to marine salinity gradient to study organic matter... | ecosystem: Environmental > Aquatic > Marine >... | reverse complement strand
CACTAGACCCTCAACTTCTAAAAGACCAAGATTTTCTTCGCCAACTCAAAGGTATGGGTGTAGATAAACTTGTGTCTGGTGGTATGGGACCAACTGGACTTCCAGAGTTTTCTGAGCTTAGAATTAATTCAGAGGGTACAGGTCCAAATGGACAGGAGCTTTTGTCTGTAAAAACTATGAGCAGTGGTATGGGGTGGAATGACCTAACCATACGTGACAATCTTGGTGGTACTATTCGTGGTAACGTATTCTTGGATTCAGACAGAATGGACCCGTCTGTTTTTAAGAATAAGATTGCTAGTTCAGCTGATATTGCAAGTGCTAACCGACTAGGTAAACCAGAGGCGTCTGAGTTTGCGGCTATAACTGGTCGAAGTCTTAATGAGTCGTTGAAAGCTCTTGGAGGAAACTTTGCATCTGGTGATATTCGTAACTGGGGTGCAATCCTTCAAGCTGGAGACCCGTACCAAGCTGCGATAGATGCTCAGAAACAGTTGTACTACAGGTATACTCCACAAGACTCTAGAGCAGAAAACACTGGTGCAGATCAATACATCCACCAGATACCCCAAACTTGGGACGAGATTATTCGTAACTATAGCACGGCTACCCCAGAGCAAAAAGAACTTCTATTAAGAGGGGATATCGTTAGGTTTAAGGACGTAAACACAGGCGAGATGCGTGAGGAAGTTCTTAAAAAACCTTCTGAAAGAACAAACACTACACGTCTTGATAGGTATAAAGACCTAATGCGTATTGGTGCTATAGACGAGTTTGATATAAAAGATTTTGAAAACTTACCTAACTATCCTGATGCATTCAGGGAAGAGTACGGACGTGACCCTACAGTAGAGGACTTTGCTGACTATGGCTACACTGATCCAGAAGGTAGTTTTAAAAATATTATGGGTGATCAGACTCAGGATACTACTACTATAGATGATCAAACAGATGAATTGTTTCCACCTAGTGAGCCAGACGAGCCTGTCACACAACCAACAACTCCTTATGGTACAACTTACGGACAACAACCTATAACAACAAGTACTACAGGTACAACTTTACAAACTGCAGGACTTTCTGCTGTACCTACATTTAATTATAATCAACCTGTACAACAACAAGCAGGGTTCACTCCACAGCAACTTACCTCAACTATGCCTGGTATGGGTGGAGGGTCCATAGGAGTACAGACAGTGCAATATACAAACGAATTTGGTCAAACTATTTCTGTAACTGAAAACAACGGACAGCCTATTACTTATGTACCCCCTGGTTATAAAAAAACAACAGCTGCTGCACAAGGCGGTATGATGCGTAATGGCTATGCTGAAGGTGGCACTGTAGATAAAGCTATTCTTAAAATAGCTCAGATGAATGGCTTCCAAGGCTCAACACCAGAACAAGCAAGACTATTTATGAATAGCTCAGAAGGTCTACGTGCTAAGGCTCGTGCTATTGGTGCTATGATGAATAAGGGTGGTGCTGTACTTTATGCACAAGAAGGTGTAGATGTACAACCAGGCACTTCAACCGATCCGTCTTTTGCTACACAACTAGCTGGTCAAACTAAAGACCTTATCGGTCAGACTATGACACCTCAGCAGTCTACTGTAAATTATATCCAGCCTACTACAGAAGACTTTATACCTACGGGGGCAGGTCAAGTAGGGGAAACAGCACCTTATGCTGAAGCTGCAACAGTGGGTACAGTACAACAAGCAGGTATACCTACAGTCACAGGTGCTAATACAATGACTCCTACTATGGTTACTCCTGGCGTACAAGGTGTAACTTCAGGTATGCAGCCTGTAACAGGTACTGTGTCGGATCAAGCTCAAGTTACCGCTGCACAACAAGAAACCTCTGCTGTATCAGACTTAAAAGCACAGCAAGGTACAGCCATTATAATGGATAACCCAGTACAAAGGGAAATCCAAGATGGTGAGCTTATCTCTGGTGCAGCTAATGCACAAAAAGCTGCAGAGTTTACAGAACAAATTGAAGCAGCTACAGCAGAGCCATCTGCTAAGGCTACCGTTCAAGGTCAGCTAGAAGGACTTATGCAGCAGTTTGAAGGCGGTAATACGCCTGCTTGGGCAGCTGGTTCTATGAGAGCAGCTATGGCTAATCTATCTGCTCGTGGTCTAGGTGCTTCATCTCTTGCAGGGCAAGCAGTTATTCAAGCTGCTATGGAGGCTGCACTACCTATCGCTCAGATGGACGCACAGACTACTGCACAATTTGAAGCTCAGAACTTGTCTAACCGTCAACAACGTGCAATGCTAGCTGCTCAACAACGTGCTCAGTTCTTAGGTATGGAGTTTGATCAAGCATTCCAAGCTCGTGTACAAAACTCAGCACGTATTGGTGACATTGCCAATATGAACTTTACTGCAGAGCAAAACATTGCGTTAGAGAACTCTCGTGCAGCTAACACAATGAACCTGCAGAACCTATCTAACTCTCAAGCTATGGTAATGGCAGAGGCTGCTGCACTAGCTAACTTAGATATGGCTAACCTAAGCAACCGCCAGCAAGCTGCAGTACAAAATGCTCAGAACTTCTTGCAGATGGATATGACAAACTTAGGGTTTGAACAACAGACAGCTATGTTTAAGGCACAGCAAAACATTCAAGCTCTATTCACTGATCAAGCTGCTGAGAATGCTGCTGCACAGTTCAACGCTTCTAGTGAAAACCAGACTAACCAGTTCTTTGCTAACTTGTCTGCACAGACATCTCAGTTCAACGCAGCACAACAAAATGCTATGGATCAGTTTAATGTAAATAGTATTAATGCTTTACGTGAGTTTAACTCTGAAATGCAAAACCAGCGTGATATGTTTAACGCACAGAACGGTCTTGTAGTTGCACAAGCTAATGCACAGTGGAGACAGAACATTGCTACACTAAACACTGCAGCGCAGAACGAAAGCAATATGAACTTTGCTAAAACTATGAATGCATTTACATCTACTAACCTAGATGCGTACTGGCAGCGTGAGCGTGACATTATGAGCTTTGCATTTACATCAGCTGAGAATGCTGCAGCACGTATGTCTGAGGTACTATTAGCAGAAATGAACGCTGAAGCTAAAGCTAAATATGCTGACGCACAAGGTAGAGGTATACTGGGTGCTACACTACTCAAGGGCGCACTCAACTATATGGCTGGCGGCAAGATAGTATAAGGTAAAACAATATGGCAAACAATGAACCTGGTTTAGCAGACGTTATTGTAGGTGCAGCAACTAGTGTGCCTACGTCAGAGCAATCAGTTACAAAAACTAGAGGTCTTATGGCTCAACAAAGGCCAGGTCTAGGAGTAGGCGAAGACCCTGACTATGATTTGCCTACCTATATTGGTGACTTATTGTCTACTATGCGTGATGAACGTGCTACTATGGATTACCTCAAATCTACAGTAGATGAAACACGCTTAGATGATTACGATTATGGGGTTGACGAACAGGCCCAACGTATGATAGACTCTGCAGATACACAGTACGATTATAGCTCAGGTGAAAGACCAGCTACACCTAAAACCCCTGAATTAAAAAATGCCTTAACTAAAGCTAAAAGTATAGTAGAAGAAAACATCGGCATCACTGGTGAGATGTGGGACATCTATAGAGACAAGGTTGGGTTTATCGAGTCTTCTAATACTTACAATAAAGTAGGTGGCTCAGGCGATCACTACGATGGCTACTACCAGATGGGTCAAATGGCTAAGGCAGACGCTAGCAAGATACTTGGTTATGATCTAGGTCACGATAAAGCATCACGACAAAAGTTCCGTAATGACCCAGCGCTTCAAGAAGAAGCAGTAGCAGCTTACACAGCGCAGAACCATAGCTATCTAACACAGAACTCTTCTAAGTATAGAGCATTACCAATAAAAGAAAAACTAGCTGTGTTAGCATACGCACACAACCAAGGATGGAAAGGTGCACGTGACTGGTTGAACACTGGCGTAGAGGGTAGAGATGCTTTCGGTACTAAGGGCACCAAATATTATAACGCTATCATAGAAGCATTCTAAAGTAGGACACAATAATGGCAGACGTATTCAGCGCCCCTATTCCTGGGCAGTCACTCACAGATACACCTAAGAACTATCCTTGGGAAAGACCAGCAGAGATTACTGATCCTCGTGAAGCTATCAAGTTTCATCTTGATGGTATTAACAGACCAGAAGCTCTCGACAACATTATTGAGATGCTTCAGTTAGGCATACCTGTTAATGCTTTATCTAAGACTGCACTTACTACAGCACAGATGGAAGGTATTCACTCTGTAGATGTAAGCCTTATCATTGGTGATGTCATCAAAGAAGAGCTTATTAGCATCGCTGAGGAGGCTGGTATTGATTACGTTACTGGTGATGAACCTTCTAAGATTGATACTAAAGAAAAAGAAGAACAAGAAGTCTTAGCTCTACTACGTAAGAAGATTGATGAAGCTGATGAGATGGACGCTGGTGTTGAGATGATGCAGCAGACTGCTGATATGATGGCTGACCAAGAAGAAGAACCGCAAGAAGACATCGAAGCAGAAGCTGAGCCTATGATGATGCAAGAAGAACAAGAAGAAACTATGCCACAAGAACCACGTGGCTTGATGGCGAAAGGTTAAGAGTATGGCAGGTTTTATGTCAGGGTTCGGCACTACGCTAGCCCAACTAATCGAAGAAGATCGTAAGTATTACCGTGATGCTGCAGCTAAACGCCGTGACTACATTCAGACATACGGTACTCGTGCTGTAATGGAGCGTGAAGATAAAGCTAATGCAGCGCTGGGTGTAGCTAATACGCTTATGAACCGAGGCTTCTCTAAAGAGTATGTAACTAGCATCGCTGCCAACAACGGTGTGCGTTCTATGGTTGAGTTTGCTGATCAAATCTCTAAGCGTACAGACTTAACAGAGAAAGACATTAAAGAGATTGAAGCTTCAGCTAAAGACTTTGTAAATGATAACCCAGACGAAGACCTATCAACTGTAGTTAAACGTGCTTATGGTCTATACAAGAGTACGAAAGACCCAGTTGCACGTAAGCGTAATATCTTTGGTGCTATGCTAGGGCTAGACGCTTCTATGATGGAAGATGATGTACTAAATGATATGTACATTGATGGCTATACAGGCTCAGACATCTATCGTATTATGGGTAGTGCTGGACCTGGGGCAGGTAAGCCTATGGGTGTTAAGCTTCCACCTAAACCCTTTACCTTCAAGCAGAACAATGACTTTATCAACGTGAAAATGGTGCCTAGCTTGGAGTCATCTATAGCTCAAGAAAGGGCATATATCCTTCAAGAATCAGCTAACAATCAGAGTTCAGAGACAGCTAAAACCCTTGGAGCTATGAAACTTAAATTAGATGCTATTGACGAGCTAATAAAAAACAATAAGTACTCTGAGGCTATGCAAACATACTTAGAGTCAGATAACCTACTATATAGATCGTCTTTTGCAGCGTCACTACAGCAGTTTGATGAGTTTTATGCTGGGTCAGTATCACGTAACCCTCTACTGACTGACTCATTTAAAACTACATACCTTACACAAATAGGTGACATTAAAGACGATGAAGCTGCAGCAGCAGGTACAACTGAGACAGCTGGAACTCAGGCTCCTGTTGTAACGACTGAAGTTAAACAGCCTCCTAAAAATGCTACTGTTACCGACACTGGCGTAATAAAGTTTGAAACTGTAGCGGATCGTGACGCAGCTGTTGAAGCTGGTACTATTCCCCTTAACGCTAGGGTAAAGGTCGGTGATGGGCCTATCGTTACATTCACTCCTCCTCCGTCTTACGAGCCAGTAGATACATCTATGACAGACACCTCATCTCTTGAAGGTGTAGCTGATGCTTCTGGTGTAAGTGTAGCTGAATTAATTGAACCTAAGCCAGAGCTTACTGTAGAAGAGCGTGTACAAGCTAAGCGAGATGCAGCACAAGGTGTGATTGACGCTGTTGATAGTAACGTATCTAGCTTTACCCAGCGCTTAGATCAAGGGTTTGCTTCAGGTGCAATGACTACAAACGCATACGGTAACACTATACTTGGTGGTGTTGCTCAAACAGTAGGGGCTAATGATCTGGCTGACTTCTTCTATACTCAGGCAGTTAAGTCTGAAGACGGAGCAGAAACTACTGAAGGTCTAATACCTGCAATCAACAACTTGTTAGATGAGTTTGGTGTACCAGACTATTCAGAGACAGATGATCCTCAAGTAGCACTAGATAAAGCAGTAGAGTTTGTACTCAGTGCTATCCCACAAAACAGTGAAATACCTAAACGTTCAAGTTGGACTCCTACTTCTCAGCCTGCAGATGAAAATGGTAGACTGCTTAGAACAGATGATATTTTATTTGATACGTTAGTGTATGACAGGCAAAATGAGCCTTATCCAGATTCATCTTACATAGATGATGGATACACTCAAGAGCAACTTGATCGTGTGAAGAAAGAAGTTGATGCAGCCTTTAAAGGTTCTGACTTAGACGCTGCACTTGACAGAGCACCAGAGCATATTGAGAAGCTAGGCTCTCAAGCTACGGATGCTTGGCGTAAACTTACAGCGGCAGTAAAAGACTTTAGTTTATCTGATGTGTCTTTGACTACAGCTGATGAAGACAATCCTACGCTTAAAATTATTGAGAGCTTAGGTGTTGTATCAGAAACGGAAGAGGATGTAGAAGAATATGCAAATGTATTTACTCGTGCATCTGATACACCTGCTTATAAGAGACTACAAGAGATAATCTCAGATCGTACTAATGTACCTAAAAGAAAAGCTAAGAAAGTAGTTGAGCAAGTACAAGAGCTAGAAATTGATAATGCTATGGCTGGCTATGTACAAAAGATGGATTTGATGGGGGCTACACCTTCACGAGAAGATATTGAAAACTTAAAGACTATACTAGAGCTAGAGCAGCTAATAGACACTGAGACACAAGAACTATATCGTGGTCCTATTAGTGGTAAAACTCTTGTTGAAAAACTAGACGATTTAGTTAATCCAGCCATAGACTTCGTTAGAGGTAAGAACGCAGAGGCATTTAGAAAAGCAGAAGCAAGACGTGGACGTGGTATACTAGAGAGAGACTCTGTTAATGTTGAGGACTCTCCAAGTCTATCGTTCTTAGCTGCTGAGAATGAACCTGATGCACAGACTAGAACAAGAGCACCACTAGGTGATACTCGTACTGATCCTGATGCAACTCTACCTACAAGTATGGTAGTAGAACAAATGACTACTCGTGGCAAGAGAGCTACACCATCTGGATTAATGTCACCACCAAGTAGCGGTGCTGCACCTAAGTTAGGACAAGCTGAGTTTGGTGATTTGATTGATCGTGTACACGGCTCATCTAAAGCTGCTGAAGCTTTCAACAACAAAGTGTCGTCAGGTAAAGTAACAGCTGCTGATGTAACACGCTTGATTAAAGCTACACGTAAACTACCTAAAACATCATCAAGAGGAAGACTACTAGAATCCCTATTCGACTTACGTGACGCACTGAATAAACGATAAGGCTAAGCACTATGTCTAAATATGATAGCTACTTTGGTCAACCTGTACAGGCAGAGTCCAAGTACGACAGCTACTTTGGTAGTCCTGTATCTTCGGACCGTCCGAACATAGAAGATCAGACTGAAGGAGCCTTTACTCCAAGAGGTGTGCGTGACCTTACACGTGATGATGTATTCAATCGTTATGCTGGGTATATGGACTCTCACTTTGGTATGAATGAGGACGACTACTCACGTCAAGAGATTGCTGATGCATATGTTAACCATATGCGTAAGTTTAACTTTGGTCAGTCTGTAACTACCCTAGAAGAACTAGCGTACATCAACAAGGTTAAAGGCTTAGATGATGAACGTCTGAAAGCTAAGCAACTAGCTGAGGCACGTGCTGCTTACGATACGTTTGACTCTATGAAGGGTGCCTTTGCTGACGGTACAACTGCTTGGGAAAAACTAGATGCAGTAGGTGACTACGGACGTGCACTTATTGTAGACCCAGTTAACCTTGTAGGTCTAGGCGTAGGTAAGCTAGTGTCAGGTGGTGCAACTAAAGCTGCAGCACAGGCAGCTAAGTATGCTGTACGTAAAGAAGCACAGAATGTAATCAAGAGTAAAGGTATTACTGAAGGTGCTCGTGCACAAGTTAAACAGCTTGAACGTGTAGCTGCTAACAAGATCATCAAAGAAGGTTCATTCAAGACAGCAGGCAAAGAGATTACCACTAATCAGATTGCTCGTAGAGAAGCACTAGGCGTAGGTGTAGTTGATGCTGTAGCTGGTGTAGGTATGGACGCTGTGTACCAGAACATTATGGATGATGTTGATCTACAAGATGGCTACAATATGATGCAAGGCTCTATCGCCCTAGCAGGTGGTGCGCTGGGTATGGGCTTAGGTTATTCTTTTGCTCGTGGCTTCCAGATGGATGAAGCTGATGTGTCCTCTCTTGGTGCTATCAAGTTCTTCCAAGCACAGGAACACTTAGCTAGAGCGCGTCAGCTTGCTGGGGATACATCACAGACTATTAAAGACTTAGATGTTAATGGCTTTGAAGCTAGTCTCCCAGGCTTCCGTGATATGGTAGAGACACTAAAGGACAAAGCTGCACGTGGTGAGCCTCTTCGTATGGAAGCTGACAAAGGTTATCTACCTGATGAGCTAGCTTGGCAAGAGGCTTTCTTTGCTGGGGTGTCTAACGCACTAGCTGACAACGGTGTTAAGTACTGGGCTAAGCGTGGTCCTCAAGACGGCTTCCTTAACTGGATGTCTGACCTTATGAAAGCTATGCCTGATAATGTTAAGGACCAGCTGTCTGACATCTATGATGATACACTAGGTGCTAACGTTGAGATATACAAAGGCAAGAAGCTGTTTGGTAATGAGGACGGAAAGTCTGCGCTTGATATGGTAGCTAGTGAAGTAAGTGATGGCGCTAAGCTTATGAACTTTACAAGCCAAGCATCTAAGGTATTCACTAAGCTAAAAGAACTTAAACCTGATGCTGATGCAGACGAGCTTATCGAAGAGTTTATCCAAGTAGAAGCAGGAGCACCAGCACGTGCAGCTGTAAACAAGATCAAGTCGGGTGCTGACTATATGCAGCGTAACCTTATTCGTATGCTTGTTACACACCCTGGTACTACTGCACTTAACTTGATTGGTTGGCAGACAGCTAGCACAATGCAAAGTATGGCTGACATTGTACGTGGTACTTTGTATGGTGGTGCCTCTGTGATTAACGCAGCTGTCTTGAACAAAGAAGGTGCAGCTAAGTTCGCTAAGAAAGCTGGGCTTATGTTCAGCCTACAGAAAGACAAGATGCGTAACTTGCTAGACCCTAATATGACGTATGAAGCGTTTATGGATTTCCTAGCGTTTAACCCTGCAGCACAGAAAGATATGCTACGTTATATGGCTGGCGGTGTAGACATTGAGCAGATGTCTCGTGATCTACAACTAGAAGAGTTCGCTGAGATAGCTAAGGATGCGCTGGGTAAGGATGCCATTAAAGATATTAGCCGTAGTAAGCTAGACAAAATAATGGATAAGATTCAGCTAGTCTATGGTGTTAAGCTGCAGGATATGGCTACTAAATCTCAGGAGTTTATGTACGCTATAGATAAGCAGATGCGCTTGAAGTACGATATGACTTATGTAGACTTCTTGAATGACCCTAATATGTGGAAGCGTATGATGGGGGACGACTATGCAGAGATTGTAAGTACAGCTTCTCAAGATGCACTACGTAACGTGTTCTCTAAGAGCTATGCTGATTCTAAAACACCAGTAGGTACAATCGCTGGGTTTATTGAGAGCTTAAGTCGTCAGCCTATCATTGGCGCTATGGTTCCGTTTGGTCAGTTCTTCAACAACACTCTAGCTCATATGATGGATCATACAGGTATTAGTTTAGCTCACAAATACTGGGCAGGTACAACACGTGATCCTATGGAGCTTTTAACTAAAACCTCTATTGGTCTTAGCTCTATCGGTGTACTGTCTCAGTTTGAGAAAGAGAACCTAGATGCAGGCTTAGCTTGGTATGAAGAACGTGCATCAGATGGGTCTATCCGTAACCGTCTGTATGACTTCCCTTATATATTCTACAAAGCTATTGGACGTATGGGTGCTCACATTGAGAAGGATGGTACAGTACCTCGTGAATTGTTTGATGAAGTAGTAGTAACCTTTGGACCTGGTAACCTTACTCGTCAGCTAGACGACAATATGAAAGGTATGTATGACATTATCTCTGATGCTGTTACCGCCGAAGACCCTGAGTATGGTCAAGCCGTAGTCAAGCTTGTACAGAACACAACAGCTATGTATGCATCAGGCTATACACGTTTCCTTGATCCAGTAAACCTCACTGCAAGTATGATGAAAGGTGAAGCTTACGTAGCACCTGATCGTAAGCAAGGCTCTGAGTGGGTAAACAAATCTGTACGCTACTCAGATGAACTACTGGAGTCTATCGGAGCTTACGTTAAGCCTGAGAAAAAGTATCAAGCTATTACTACAGAGGCTGATCAGGTTCCTATTGGTAAAGTGTTTGGTGTACGCTTCTCTCCTGCAACATCATCAGCTGAACGTGCATTCAACGAGGCTGGTATTGCTGATTGGAAGACTAACATACGTACATCTATCCCTGAAGCACGTAACGATATGAACCGTATCATATCACCTATCTTAGAGTATGAGTTTGCTCTACTACTAGAAAAGCCTAAGTGGAAGTCAGGCACACCAGAAGAACGTAAACAGTACATCTACGACACTATCAATACAAGTAAGAAGTTTGTTAAGGAGATTTTAGCTAACAGCTTTGACCCAGAGGATACACGTAGTCTGTTACTATATAAGCTGGGCGCTGGGGAGTACGCTAACAAGAGGCGCATACAGGAATACCAGAAAGAGTTTGGTCTAGATGAGGAAGAACTAACAGACCTAGAGCTACCACAGCTTCAACTCTTTGTAGGATACGTTGAGTTGATGGAAGAACTCAGGGACGAAAAGAGGGATGAATAAAAAGAGGGGGGCTTAGTTGCCCCCCTTTCTAGTTCTACTTAATGCCGTGTTTTGTAGCACAACTTCGTGCCCATAACGCAGCTTCTTTTAGAGCCTTAATAGCGTAATCCTTCTCATCAGCATTGTGTAGGTTATCATCTAAGTAATGTATTAAGTCAGACGCTGCATCGTCTAACCCTTGGATGAACTGCACACGCTTATGTTCAATGAAACGCTTAGCTTCTTCTTCTATACTAAATCCCATACTAACTCCAGTGCTGGGGGATGTTCGTGTATTCTACCATAAGTAAAACACACTGTCAACACCTATTTGTGTGTTTCTACCCAGCGCTTTCGCATTCGATTGAGATACCAGATAGCTTTGTCGATGTCCTCTAAGCCATTCTTGTATTCGCATCGCCACATATACTTTAATACGTTAGCTGCCTGTGGTGCTATAGCGCCTGACATATTCTCAGTCATAGCTTCTATAGCGTCAATGCATTCGATACCACTCTGGTTGTAGTGCACTGGTCTATTTACTGGATCGTTCACGTAGATACTCCGCTTGCTTGATTAACTTATCAGGGTCATCATTAGACTTACCCATACTGTGATTGCATCCCTCGCATACATAACCCCTAAACTTCCCTGTAGCGTGATCGTGGTCTAAGCATAGAACTTCTGGTATATCTCCACAAGCCTGACACTTACCGTCTTTAGGTTTAGGGTGTAGCTTCTTTAATGTATTTACAAGCTTACCCATTTCGCTCATACAGCTTTTACACTGATTGCCATACACACGATAACCGCCTTTTTTAAAGTAGATAGTGCGAAACTTATGTTCAGGTTTTACCTCATTACATATGCTGCAGCACTTATGTGCTTCATCTATGTTAGGTTTATTTTCTACTTTTTCATTGAATAGATCAAGTTGCATCTTGTCTCCACTTTAACTCAAACAAGAGTTTCTGTTGCTCGTACTCTGACATTATACACCATTCTCGTATCTCGTCAAGAGTTCTTTTACACCCCACGCAAAAGCCATCATTGTCTATACGACAGACCTTCACGCAGGGTGATGGGACAGTACCCAGTTTCTTTGGCCTATTCCTACTCACACTGACGTAAGCCAGTAGCAGGATCGAAGTAACAAGCACCACCTTCATCTACGTAGTCTTTTGTTTCCTCTACCTGTGGCTCCTCTACAACGTCCTCAGATGTGGATGCATTGAGGATACCGTATCGCTTACCTGCTGCACGGAATGTAGTACAACCAGATGAACCCCCATCATAGGCATCCATATACACCTGCTTGAACTCTTCCCACGTTACATCTTCACCTACGTTACACGTCTTAGAACAGGCTGAGTCAACAAAACGAGAGGCAACATTCAGTACCTTGACGTGATCGAACACAGACAGTTCGTCTGCAGTCTTACCCTTCACACCAAACACACGATAGCCGTAGTCCTCTACTCGCTCAACCTTGGGTCCATCGAAGGTCTGGATAGTTCTGTCGTAGTAATGTGAGAAGACAGGCTCGATTCCAGAGGATACGTTGTCTGCTGACAGACTGATAGTTCCTGTTGGAGCAACAGAAAGCAGATGGCTGTTACGAATACCGTGATCGCTAATGAGATTGCGGATATCACTAGGTAAAGACTTAGCAAAGTCACTCTCCAGATAAGCTTGAGTAAAGAGAGGAAACGGACCTTTCTCAATAGCAAGCTCGACAGATGTAGTATATGCAACATCCCTAATCACCCCCATAATTTCTTCAAGGGTCTGTAGGAATCGTTCACTGCCATACTCAAACCCTAGTGCTTCGATAGCATTAGCTACCCCAGTAACACCAAGGCCCATACGTCTTTTACTCTTGGCTTCTAACTCCTGTTCTTTTAGTGGATACGTTGCACGATCAACTACATTATCCATAGCACGTACAACGTGAGGGATGTCATTACGTAGTTGGTTCATATTGAAGACGTACTTACCTTCGTGCTCTACTACATACTTAGTCAAGTTGAATGAACCAAGTAGACACGCACCGTTAGGTGGTAGCGGCTGTTCACCACAAGGGTTAGTAGCTGCAATCTTCTCAGCGTACCACAAGTTATTCTTCTTGTTGATACGATCAATGAATAGGATACCTGGCTCAGCCCAGTCCCAAGTACTACGTAGTATCTGATCCCACAATGCACGAGCGTTTACTGTCTTGTGCACACGCCCATCAAACTTTAAGTCAAACTCTAGGTCATCCTTAACTGCAGTCATAAACTCATCAGTCACACCAACAGAGATGTTGAACTGTGTCAGTGTGTCACTGTTGTTCTTTGCTGTGATGAACTCTTCAATGTCAGGATGATCAACACGTAGGACGCCCATCTGTGCTCCACGTCTGTGACCTGCTGATGCAATAGTTCTACACACTGCATCAAAGATACCCATAAATGAGATAGGACCAGATGACTTAGACTCTAGTGATTTGATAAGTGTACCACGTGGACGTAGTGTACTGAAGTCATAACCAATGCCACCACCTAGACGCATAGTCTCTGCAGCACGACGAGCAGCTTCCATAATACCATCCATACTATCTTCAATAGTCATAGACACAAAGCAGTTGTAAGGTGTCACACGACGAGGTGCACCCATAGCTGACTGTACACGTCCTGCAGGTAGGAAGCGTTGCTCATAGAGGATTGTGCGGAAGTTATTAAAGTGTGACTCATTATCCTTCAAAGCTTCAGCTACACGTGTCATAGCTTCACGGAATGTCTCGCCCTTTGAGCGATACTTCATTGCGTGAATCTCTTCTGATATATCTATTGTTGGTCCAATGTCGTTACGTAATGTCATTATCTTTTGTCTCCTGATCCTTGTAGTGTGCCACGTGCTTTACGTCCGTAGAGCTTCTCTAAATTCTTCATAGCTAAGTCGTGCATATTAATGTTTAAGTCTCGTGATAGTGCAGCAATATACCACAGCACATCACCGATCTCTGCTGAGATAGCTTGACGATCAAAGTCACCATCACGCAGCATCTTCTTTACTTTGTTTGCTACTTCCCCTGCTTCACCTGCCAAGCCCAGCGCAGGATACAGGATAGAATGCTCGGCTTTGTAAATGGCTGTCTTGGCTGCTGCCTTTTGGTATGCATTTAATCCCATCTCTTTCTTACTGTACACGTCACTATAATATTCCCACGCTTCTAAGTCGCCATCACTTAACGTACTCATAGTCTCTCCTTAACTGTTATGTTTTCTGCTTCGACATCATCTACATCGTAGAATAAGTCTTTAATTAAATCATACACATCATCAATATGTGCTTCTTCTACAGAGGATAGTAAGTTGTTATCCTCATCTACTTCAAGAACAAATGTCACACTAAAACGTTTGTTCATTAGGCGCTCCCATATGTTTTACTGAAAGGTGTCAGTCGATTAGTTTCTAAGAAATCAGTTTGTGCTATCTCGTTACGCCGTTGCACAGCCATATCGACAAGCTGAGGGTAGTCCTCCATAAGATCAAACAGCGTAGCCATCAAGCTAGCTGCATCATAAAGTCTACCGTAAGTCTTATCATCTAGTGTCGTATCGTCGTGCGGCATAAGATACAGTGTCACTGTAGTGTATTCACCGTCTACTAAGCCTGTAGGTTTCAACACTACTGCAAACTCATCCTTGTCTATCTCACTCATCTTTCTCTGCCTCTAGTTTAATGTGTGTAGTTCTAAGTGGCTCACCTTCTTCTGCTAACCACTCTTCGGGTATCACCCTGTGTGCATACTTGAAGTCGTGCTTCTTACACCAGACTGCATACGTACTCTTGGCTCCCTTGTACAGCTTAGCATTAGCGTTACTAAATACAAACCTGATGTCTAACTCAGGGTGCTGCTCTCGTACTGCTACGTGCTTGCGTCTATCTTCACTATCGAAGATGCCCTTAGTTTCGATTATGATACCGTTGTCTAGTACGAAGTCTGGAGTGTAAGTTCTATAGCGTAAGTCCTTCCAGTCAATCTTGAGGTCTTCATATCTCAACCTCTTTTGTTTGTCCTTCAGGAACTTAGCTACAACTTTCTCCAGACCACTACGATACCTGCGAGGGTTATGTCTCTTCGCTGGCAAGTTCATCTCCTATAAACACATAGTCTACCATAGGTTTCTCTGCAGCCTGTGATACACGTGATGGCTCAGTAGTTAGGTTAGGCCAACACTTATGTTTGTATGCACAGAACTTACACGCAGAGTTGAGCACAAGATTACCTGACGCTTTCTTACGATACGTTTCAGGTACTGCATCAAAGCAACGCTCGAATGGTTGATCAGACTGTATGTACTCTACCGTCTTTTCAATCTTCTGTAGTTGCTCATCAACGTTAACATTACCAGCGTCAACATACTTGAACTCCCCATTAGCTTTATTGACTACCCACCAACCGCCAACCTCTTTGTCGGCTGCTGTAGCGTACCCTACAAGCTGACTTACATAACCAAAGCTATCGCCTTGTGCTAGTGTTTCAAAGTCCTTGAACTTATTCTTGTATGACCAAGGTGATGCAGACTTAACATCATCCACCTTACCATCAAGAACCATATCGTACTCACCTTGTATCTCTGTACCGTCAGACAGAGTGAGTACAACCTTCTCGTTATCCGTAAACTCTACATCAGCAGCACGAAGTAACCCTTTGAACATCGCCTCTACAATATCGCCTAGCATCATATTAACTAGGAAGTGTGGAGGAAATGGTGTCTTATCTTCAGGGTCATTCTTCTCGAACCACAACTGACAAGTCGGACGCCCAAGGTTGGACATCCGTAGTTTAAACTCGTCACGTGGACCGCCGCTGAACTGCTTACGCACAGCATCCGCTACGTCTTTACCTACCTGTTCGATCACAGCTTCATCAACTATAGTCTCACCTGCAAGTGCTTTCTGTAGGAATGTGTGTAGTGCTAGCTCAGCTGTGTGGTTCATTCTGCTGCAACCTCGACTTCCACGATGTCGTTGATCACCGCTTCAGCTTTAGCTGACATAGTGCCACCGCTACGCTCTTCGTGTTGGTCATTGATGTAACCATTCATCCCTGCAATCCAATCCATAAAGCTATCCAAGATGTCTTTGTCTGACTCGTCTAGCTCGTGCTTGTCTGCAAGGTCAAGCGTGAATGTAGCGTACTCACTACCGTTAGGCATCTCGTGTAGATCAGCACCAAGTGTAAGGTAGTACTGCAAAGGCAGTGCATTCTTACGCTCAATCTTCTTGAGTGCATCATCAACAGCCTTGATAGAACCACGGCTCTTCACGTCCAACACAAATGGAATCTCTTGTGCTGTGATAGATGAATCATCAATAGGATTACCCTGCTCATCCATAGCACCTTCCATCACTACAGTACCGAAGACTACCTTGGTGCGCTTAGTGTCACGCATCAACTGCTGTGTCTCTTTAGGTAGAGACTTGAAGTCTTCGACATAGCCTGATGGTCGGCCTGCGTTGAAGCCACCAGTGTTATCCTTCAGGTCACCATTCAAGTTGTTAACTAGAACAGTCTTGATCATCTCGTTAGCTTGAGAGTCCCAACGTGTCCACTGCTGGCGCTGGGCAAAGATGCGAACCTTCGGGTTTGTAGCGTACACGATCTTGTCGTCTGATTGTGTAAGCTTGTATGCACCAGCTGGAATAGCATCGACTTTAATAGTCTTGCCGTTGACTTCGATCTCACCTTTGACAGGCGAATGGATTTGACTGAAGCGAGGTAGCATTGAACGCTTACCACTTGAGTTCTCAGCTAGACCCATCATCTCTGCCAATGATTTACCTTCTGTAGCCAGTGCGATTTGATTGTTACTCATTGTGTATCCTTTCACATTTACACAGTTTCAAAGAGTCGTAGTTATAACACTAAACGTCCTTAGTGTCAAGCCAATTCGGACCGATTTTTGCTTCTAATAATAGAGGCACATTCATCTCTACTCCGTAAGCTTCTTCGATGATACGATTGAGATCATCGTTCAATGTATTTATCATAGCAATGACATACTCCTTCTCGTCTGGGTGAATATCTATTACAGCTGAGTCGTGTACTGTATTGACTAAGCAGGACTGCAAACCCTTGAGCCTCTCCTCTATCTCCATCAGTACGACTGGCACCACATCACCAGTAGCAAAGCCCTGCACTGGATAGTTCTTGATGTTAGTCATATGAGTCACGCTGCCATTCTCTCTACGCTTACAGTCAGGGAAAGCATACTGCCTACCACTCACGTTAGTAATCTTCAATAGGTTAACTGCTTCCTTGGCTAGCTTCTTGTGCCACTTAGCTACGCCTTTGTACTTCTCTGTGAAGTGTTCATAATACGCTGCGACAGCCTTGGGTCTTCCATAACCAGTTGCGCCAAAGAGGGGTGCGAAGGTGTGCTCCTTAGCTTCTTGGCGTGTCGTTGGTTGACCAGCATCAGTGATAACTTGCGCCGTGTAACTGTGCACGTCGAACCCTGTGGCGATCTCTTGCATTGCAGTCTCGTCCTGTGCGAGGAACGCTGCTGTTCTAAATTCAAGCTGGGCAAAGTCGGCCTCCATCACGTAGCCACCATCGAAGCGAGACACGAAGACCTTCTTGATTGGGAACGTGTTGCCTCTTGGCATATTCTGCATATTAGGGTTACGTCCACTGAACCGTCCAGTAGCTGCAGTAGTCTGTGATAGATCAACGTGCAGCAAATCGTCAGGCTTAGTGAACAAACTGATACCACCTACAAAGTTATTCAGGTAGCTAGTGATAGCGTTTAACCTACGTAGATCAGCTAGGAAAGCCTCAGCCTCTAGCATACCTTTTGATCTAGCTGTAGCGATAAGTATATCAAGGTTACCCTTGGATGTAGAGAACCCACTATCGCTAACCCAGTCCTTGTTAGGCGGGAAGAAGTTGAGACCTGCTACTTGGTTGGTCTCTTCTAGTTTGTAGCCACGTGCATCACAGTCCTTGCACTTGTTAGGTCTAGCGTACTTGGTGCCATCCTTCTTGACTTTGTATGTATGCCCAGCGCCGTTGCACGTAGGACACGTGTAAGCTTTAGTCTTCATCACGTGAGTAGAGTTAGCCTTGACAGTAGAGCGATACTCATCGACTGTGTTGACGTGCTCAAATAGTTCAGCCCATTCCTTCTTGTTGTTAGGCTTCTTACTGTAGATCACTTGAGACTTCTGCTCAGGGGATGACATATTGATAGGCGTGTCTCCCATCAGGTCACGTACCTTAGCGTTGATGCGTGTCTCTAGTTCAACCTTCTCTTGCTCGAACTCTTCACGTACTTGCTCTAGTGCATTACGATCTACCTTGAAGCCACGCTGATACATACGACACAGAGTCATACATACCTTCATACTGATGTCACGTACACGTATCATTGACTTACTCTCTGGCTGTGAGAAGTCGTGCTCCTGTGCTAAGAACAATTCACGTGTCACATTCAAGTCACCTACAAGATACTCTGTCAGTTCAGCCAGTGGTATCTCATCTGTGTTGTACCCTTTCTTGTAGTACTCCTTGAGTGTGTCTAGTTTATACGATGGTAAGTTACGCACCTCAGCACAATGACCCAGACCCAATCCTCGCTTGACCCCACGCAGTAGTAGGTACTCACCAATCAGTGTGTCGTATATCAAGCCATCATAGTTGAAGCCTGACTCCCATAGCCAAGGCAAGTCGTGACGTGCGTTATGCATAATCAACAAGGTAGTCTCATCAAGCACTGCTTGTAGCACGAATGCTGCACCACCTGTCGTGTCTTTAGCTTCAGTGTGATCGAAGTTCAAGATGTGCATCTCATCTGTGTTATCTACATTGAGAGTGCCTACCTGTACAAGTATGTTACCAGGTTGCCAAGGATCAAGTATAGTCTTACCTTCTATCTTCTGGCTATTGTTTTCTACGTCTAATACTGTCCTCACTCTACTCTCCTCTTTATGCGCTGTACTGCGCTATGTCTCCGTCTAACTCACAGGTGATACGTCCGTGCCACCCACCGTCGAGTTTGTTCTTAGCAATAGTTAAGTACCGTGTCAAGTCCTCATCTGAGTCAACGCCCTCGACTTGTCTGTTCTTAGAGATCAGTATCATCAGATCAGCTTCAGCAGCCTTGCCTGTCTTACTGCCCTCCATCATTGACATATCAGGTTGTACTACACCCTCAGCTACAGCACTCAGCTGTGACATCCAGATCACTGCACAGTCGTACAGCTTAGCGATGTTACGTGCGTGGATAGCTGCATCCTTCAAGTAGATGTCTGACTTATCACCAGTACGGTTAGCAAACTTGTCACCCATATCTAGCACTACAATGTCAGGACGGTAGCTCTTCACTACAGCCTCAACCCAGTTCATATCTTTACCTGTGCTGTCCTTCATCTGTACGTTCTGCTTGACTGCATTGTACCGTGTCAGAGCTAGAGCTTTGTTCTCTACGATCTGCTTGATGTTCATACCTGATGATGCCTGTACATAACGTGCAGCTACACGTACATACTTCTCTTCGTTGGTAAGCACAAGACACTTAGCACCCTGATGAGCAAAGCCATTCGGTGCAGCGATAAGAGATGCGTGGAATGTAGTCTTACCTGTGTTAGGACGTGCGCCCACCATCACTAAATGACCACCACTGATACCCTCAACACGTTGTCGCAGGCTAGGGATGTTCATCTTCCACTGGCTCTCAATCTGAATACCGTCAAGCACAGTGTCTAGCTCAATGTCCTCGAACTTGATGTTGAGGTTGGGTGTAAAGTTATCCTTGTAATCGTCGAGCAAAGTACGCAGTGACTCCAAGTTATTCTCTTCGCCATTCACATACTTGAACCCAAGGTTAGCTACCTTCTCACCTACGTGCTGTTGAAACAAACGAGACATAACCTCAGTAGCAATCTCCTCGTGCATAGGCTGTTCGTTCTCTATGCGTTTGAACAGTTGCTTGTATGTCTCCTTGTTAGCTGTAGTCATAGTGCGGTTAGCTGTAAAGAACAACGCCTCCAGTTCAGCAGGGCTGACTGACTTATCGTAAACATCCATAGCTTGATCTAAGGCTTGCTTGATCTTACGCATATCTTTAGTGAACAACTCATCAGGACAACGTATTCCTTTGTGGTTGTCGTAGAACTCTTTGTCTAACAGGGTACGTAGTAACGCTGTCTCACTCATCGTCGTAGTCTCCTCTACTTCGTAGTACTAAGTCCTCTAGCACAGTCATTACTGTAATGAAAGGCCAAGTCAAGGCTAGCCATATGTGTGCGTTAGGTCTATCAGGATCAGCTGCATCTGTAATGTACAGCAATAGGATAGCACCCAGGCCATACATAACTAACAGACCGTAAATAAAATGTAAGTCTAACAAAAACTATTCCTCCTCGTACTCCATTAGTGCATCCCACGATACAGGATATATCTTAGCCATAGTCAAAGCAACCTTCTGTGCTACTAACTGTGTCTCTTCTTGTGTGTCTGACTTCAAGCGTAGGCTACACATCTTAGCAAAGGCGAACAGTGTACCTGACCAGTACCACTCCGTCATCATAGACTGTGGTAAATGCATACGTGCTTGTTCAGGTGTTACACCTTCATCTAGTTGTTGGTTGTAAAGCATTAGAGCTTTTGTGTTGTAGTAGAACACATTCGCATTACTCTTTACTTCACCTTCACTGCCTTGCTTCTTATCAGCACTACGTCCACGCCACACATCAGGTACGTAGAACTCTGGCTCACTATCCACGTACCGCCTCGACACTTCGTTCCAAGGCATATACTCGTGTTTCTGAAGCTGACGTGCCACAAAGATAGGTGCCTTGACGTGGAATGTAACAAACGTGTGATTGAATGGTGACTTGTGTTTATGCTTAGCGAGATACTTGATTAGCTTAGCGTCTTTAGGTTTCAACACTAGCTCCTCACCGTAGTGTATGCGTGGCATCCATTCGCTTTTCTTACCGAAGCTAACACGTGCTGCGTTAACTACAGATATGTCTGAACCCATATGATCTATGTATGTTACTTCAATCAATGTATCATCTCCTTTAATCTCATTATATCATCTTGTACACCATACTTGATGTCGTCGTCAAGTAGTAATGCTCTTGTAGGTAGGCCAGTCCATAGCTCTACCTCTCGCTTGTATTGCAAGGTCTTGTGTGTAGCGTCCCTGTCTAACGCTATGACTACCTCACGAAACTCACCCAAATGTTTCATTATTGTAACATTAAGTGATGTACCTAGTATGGCAAACCCTACTGCGCTGGGTGCAAAGTGTGACACTTTTATCGCACTTATCACATCCTCAACTACTACAGCTACATCTGCATCAGGGTTCACCCGCTTAGTAAAGAAGTCAGCCTGACCTGAATAGCGATACCATTTAGGTACAGCACCATCAAGTGCACGTCCCACAGCATCCAGTAGTCTACCGTTGTAGTGGATAGGGAACACAGCACGTCTGTCCTTCACGTCATACATCAAGCCCTCGTTGTGCAGGTCATACTTGTCGATAAACTTATGTAACAAAATGTGATCAGACGTAGGCTGCACTACATATTCTGGATAAACTAAGGGCTGTAACTCTTTGTTTTCATTAGTGTTTCTAGGCTGAGCCATACGCAACTTGAGTTCCTCGACAGTCATATCTGTAGAGTACGCACCCTTGAGCTTACAGTCTAGCTTGAAACAGTTATACACATAGTCACCGCCATCCTTGAAGCACGTGAATGTGTTACGCCCCCTGCAGCTAGGGCAATCCAAGCGCAGGGAATCTCCATCCTTTAAGTTAAGTGTATCTAGGAAGCCTCTGATATTCATTCAGTAATTCCTTTGCGTTTAGCTAGTGCAGCTGATGCACCGCTGAGTGTGTTGACTAGGTAAGGCTTAACACTGGCAGGGTTCTGGTGTCCACTCACCTGCATAATACCTACGAGATCAACGCCTGCTTCCACCATCTCAGTGATAGCTGTGCGGCGTAAGTCACGTGCCTGTAAGTCAGGGTCTAGTCCTGCCTCATCCTTAACGCGATTGACGTAGTGATGTATGTCAGTCTCTGAGTATGGATTGTAGCTACCACTCTTAGGCTTGACGTGTGGTGCTACGTATGGTTGGAACCCGAAGTCTTCCTTCTGTTGTTTGAGCATAGGCATTAGCCCATCATCAATAGGCAGGTGTACCTCAGCGCCACGCTTAGACTGTGTGATGTCTACACGTTCCTGTTCAAAGTCGATAGCGTCCCACTTGAGTAGACGCATATCACCTATACGTTGGCCCCACTCGTATGACATATGTACGATTAGACCTATGCTACGGGACCACCAGTGTGAGTACGCTGTGTCTAGGAACAAGCGCACATCATCAGTCGTCCACTTCACATTGCGAGGCTTGTCAACCTTACGCTTCAGCAGGGACACAGGATTGTACAAGAGAGCCTCGTGCCGACGAGCTAGGTTAAGTACTATACTCAGGCACGAAGCGTTGTAGTTAGCTGCACGTGGGCCTCTCTCGTTAAGCCACGTGTCGTAAGCGTAAGTGACGTGCTTGAGGCTGATGTCACGTAGCTTGATGTTACCTAGCACCTTACCTTTCTGCACCTTAGTCATACAAACTACAACCAGTCTAGTCTCGTACTGCTTCTGTGTTGGGCCACTTAGTTCAGCAAAGGCAGGGCTATTCAAGTATGCAGTGATTGCATCACGCAGGGTGTTAGTACCCTTCAAGTCTAGCTGTTTATGTTTCACCATTTTTTCCTCACTTTCCAGTATGCCCAACACTCTACACAATGTCCTTGCCCTAGCACAAGATCAATGAAGTACACAACGTTAGGTTTCTTTTCCTTTTGCCACTGGTAGTTCCTTGCGCTGAACGTCTGATTGTTTTGTCCTCCGAGGATTACGTTTATCAGTACGCTCAGTGCTGTCAGTACTCGACTCAGGTAGATTACCAACCCAGTGTGTAACATCATCAGTCGGGTCATCCTCTTCTCCACTCTCTTCTGTCATATTAAAATACTCCAAAGCCTAGACCAAATGTAACCCACGCCATCAGTACGATGGCGCAGTACAATAGTAGGTCTTTAAAAATTTGGAACATACAGTTCCCCCTTGTCACGTAGTGCATCAATGTGGCGTAGCTCTTGACGTAAAGCATCAGCCTCATCGAACTCACCATCCCAGTCAGCATCGTCGATAGCACGAGCTACACGATTATGCTCCTCATTGATAGGTGACAAACGTGGATCATCATAGTTAGGCATCTTCATACTCCTCTTGGTATTCTTTCCAGTTCTCATACTCATCATCTAAACTCCACTCAGAGATTAGATCACTAGGTACATTATCAGACCAGTCATCATCTGTAAAGTCTACTTCGTAGCTGTTGTCTTCGCCTAGATCATACAGACCTATGAAGCACATACCTGGCTCATAGTATGACGCAGATATTTTGATGTCGTGATTAGCTTCACCATTCTGATAGGCTGCGATGGGTGGACCCCACGCACTATCAAAGCTCACGTAAGCAAAGTAATCACCTTCAATCTCTTCAGGTCCATCTACAGTAGCGTCACTGATCTCCCACTTAGTACCCCACTCTTCGAGTGCTGTGCCGTAGTCCCACTCACCGATAGGGTTAAGGAACTCTAATAGTTTATCTTCTTGAGCAGCAGCAACCAGAGCATCCATCTTCTCTTTGGTTCCACTGACAGTGATTGTATTCATACACCAGTTAGGCATTGTTGTTCTCCTATGTATAAGTAAAGGCGGGGCCGAAGCCCCACTAGTTTAGCCTGCAAAGTGACGCACCTTACGTGAGCCACGCTTGTTGCCAGACTGTTCGATGTACACGCTGCGCTTACCTATGTGGTATGCAGTCATACAAGCACCACGTGTCACGCCAAAGCGTTTGATATATTGGCGCTTGCGGGTCAAGCCCTTGATGCCTGCGAAGTTAAAGCGGAAGCCAGTAGTGCCATCGTTAAGTGGTTTAGTTGCGAAACATACAAACATTATTTTGTCTCCTCTAGTGCTGTACGAATTTCAGATAGTAAGTTCTTGAGTTCTGCGTTGTTAGCCATACGAGTGTTAGGCAATATCTTCTCACACATATCAAGTATCTTCAGGTTTAGTTGTTTAGTAATCATTTGTCAAGCCCTCCGTCTATGACAATAAGTTTAGGTTTGTAGGCAGCCTTGGGTACAGGACGTATGAGTTCGTGTCTGTACTCAAGGAACCTATCGTAGTCATACTCATCGAGTCTTAACTTCGGACGGTCCGAAGATAGATCAAACCAAGCGAAGTTGAACAGGGTCTCAAGCAATGCAAGCATACGTATGCCTGACTGCTCAGTCCTGCAAGCCGTAATCAAATACTTGTTGTCGTTGATCACCTCGGAAAGGTAGCGGGTATCCTCGTCTGTCTCGTCGAGTGTATGCATAGTCATTGTTGTGTCTCCTTACATCTACTTTGTAATGTCTTAACTTCTTGAGCGTACCATCTATACGATCTTCAGGTACAGTTGCTATGAACTTACCGTCAATGAATATTTTATATGTATTCATAGCCTGCTCCTAGCATCACCTTTGTCGTAACCTTCTGGTCACCACCACCAGTTAGCACAGCCAATGTTGCTTTGTCAATAGGCTCTCCAGTGTCCTTAACTACGAAGCTGCTGTACTTGTATGGATTGTACGTCACCTCCTTGCCGTGAAACACAGCGTGGAAGTAGTTACGAGCACAAGCCTCGTCATCCTCTGGCAAGATGTAACCACGTACAAAAGCGTGGACATTCTTCTTACGCTCACGTAGTACACGCTCACGTCCTGCCTTACGTACTACGAACTGAGGGTTAGCGATAGCAATGTGATTAGTGTGGTCAATCACACGCCCTGTCTTACAGTCACGCACACTGAATAACTTCTTGTGCAGATTAAAGTATACTTCAACTCGTTTCATTGACACACCCTTTCTTCCATTTACTTACATAAGGTTTATTTCCTGTGGCTTCCGACACCTCTAAGTAAATAACCCATCCATTTATTTCTACATAAACCGATTCATCTGTACGTCTATCAACTCTCATCTTCCAATAACTCCACATCTGTTTCCCATACCCAATCACCTACACCGCTGTCGTTGAACTCGCCACCGTCAACGTTGTCCTTGATCCAACGCCACCATTCGTCCTCTGGAATATCATCAGGTACATAACCCTCCCAATCCAAGAAGCTAATCATTTGTGCTGTCGATCTAACTCTGGGCATCACTCATCTCCTCGTTAAGTAAGTAGCTACCTATAGTCTCCTCGACTATATCGAATAGCGTATTGAATCTATCTTGTGCATCATCCGTGTACATCACACAGTCGTGCACCTTGTCGTGAAAGTACAAGTCCTCTGGTGCAGTCACATTAGCATAGTACATATTCTCTAGTACAGCACCTGCAATCTCAGCTACAAGTTCTGTTCGTGTTGCTCTACATATTAGGGGCATTAGTTTTCCTCCTGAAGTAATCTCTGCATAAACTTTAGCATCTGCTCTTCGTACTCGAATGTGATCTGCCATTCGTTGTCAGGCATAGCATTCCACAGATGATACTGTCCGTCAGGATATGATATGATAAACTTATACTTCATTGTTCTAACTCCATTACATAAGGTTTGCTACCAAAGTCGGTAACGTTACACCAGTTATCAATCCACTTGCCGTGCAAGCAGTCACAGATAGTTTCATCAGGTGCATTGCCGTGCACTAGGTATGCCCAGTCTACAGGTGTAAGCTCCAGTGTGTCAGGGTTCACGGTGCATAGCTCAAGCTCTACCTCATCACACGCAGTGGCAGCTTCCCATATCGCATCAGGGTTGCGGCCTGTGTAATCTATCTCACCCTCCCACGATATCATTACTACGCACTCAGTGTGTGTAATCACATCGTTGATCATCTTGTATGCTACATCGTTACTCATTGTTCTAACTCCTCTGGTACAACATCCCAACCAATCCATTCAGTATAATAACATATCTGTTTGGCATCAGGTTCATCATACAAATCATCACGCTCTAAATTATCTGCCATATTACGAAGCTCATCATCAGTACAATCGTCTGCTACACGGCGTGTGACCTCGTATTCAACCGTAGTATTTAAACGTATCTTAACTGTCTTCATTGTTCTAACTCCATAATTGCAGTGACGTGATACTTAGACACAGCATCACCAGTTGGCAAGGACTTATTCATACCACCCTTGTCAGCTACGTAGTTACACCACGTGTTCCACCAGTACTCGGCACCTCTGCGTCTACACAGCTTAACGTAGTCACGTATCTTGCGGCGGCGTAGCTCAGGCTTGACCTTCTTGTTAAGCAGCAAGCTATCTTCGGACCGTCCGAGCATACGAATGTTGTG
>Ga0208645_1001024_pt1 | contig 26501 bp, 40 predicted proteins | sample VirMetDEL_Sep_01_FD_184519 | JGI IMG/M metagenome (GOLD analysis project Ga0208645, IMG submission 184519) | Aqueous microbial communities from the Delaware River and Bay under freshwater to marine salinity gradient to study organic matter... | ecosystem: Environmental > Aquatic > Marine >... | reverse complement strand
TGCACCGGCTAAGCCAGATAGGGCACTTGATCCCAAACCTGTAGATAGTTCTACACCTTTTCTTTTGTTTAATTGTTTTATAAAGTTTTCAACATTTACTTTTGCGTCTGGTTTGTTTTCTTTCATTTTAGAAAAAGTTGCTTTAGCTTTTGATAGTTCAAGTTTTTTTTCGCCACCTCTAGGTTTGACTTTTGGTCCTTTACCACCAAGCTTTTTTCTTCTATTTATAAAATCTGACATGATTATTTTCCCTTCGGTTTTTTACCAAGTTTTTTCATATTTATAGCAGTTGCTGCCTGGCGTTTCAATTTCTTTTTACGCTTACCACCAGTCAATTGTTTAGGCATTTGTGCTCGTGAAATTGGCATATAGTTGTATAGAATATATTTTTATTTTCTTTTTACAATTTTTTATTGAATATGAGGTTACCGAGGTTACTTTTACAATAAGTAGTTGATTCTACCTGTATAATAGAGGTAACTTATAGGTAACTTATAGGTTACCTGGTAACTTTTACTATACAAGTCTTGCAAAATAAATAGTGATAAATAATAATAATAATGTATATATAAAACAACTATATGATTAATTGATATGGGTAACGTAAGAAAGTTAACAACAAAACAACACAAGTTTGCAATGCTGATAGTCTCAAAAGGCGATCGCATGTCAGCAAAAGACTGTGCAATTGAAGCTGGTTTTTCAGAGAAGTCAGCACAACAGGCCGCAGCTAATCTCACTAATCCTAAAATGTTTCCTTTAGTAGTAGAAGAAATTGAAAGATTACGTAGAGAATGGCAAGAAAAGTATAAAGTAAGTTATTCAAGGCATATCAAAAGATTAGATGATTTGTCCAGAGGTGCGGAAGAAGCAGGTAATTGGGCAGCAGCTGTAGCTGCTGAAAAGTCCAGAGGCCAGGCAGCAGGACTCTATATTGATAGAAAAGAAATACTTACAGGTTCTATAGATCAACTATCTAAGGTTGAAGTAGAAGAAAAACTAAGAGAAATAGAGAAACAGTTCAGTATTAATACTGATGCCATTGAAGTTCATCCTGAAGATTAGTATTGCAATTCATAAATTTATGGGATAAGTTATTCTATATAAGGAGAATATAGAATGGCAAGAACTTATGTAAAGATTGAATTAGATAAAACAGAATTTGATATTATGTGCAATTGTTTGGACATAACTTTGTTTGGTCGTAACGATCTGAAAAACCCGTTGGTCAAAATTCTTTGGCCTAAATTTAAATACAAGTTAACAGAACAACATAAGAAAGGAGGTTTAAAAAAAATAGATCATGAGCAAAATTATCGTAGGCTTACAGCAGATAGATGAAGGTGCAATTAATCCTGGAACTGGTTTGCATGAACAACCAATATGGAAAATTGAAATGCAAGATGACGAGGAAAGATTGTTAGGTAAACATAAAATGGAAGAGTATATTTCAAAATCTTATGGCAAAGCTATTCATAGATTTAAAAGATGGAAAGTTATGACAAAGACAAGTGAGACTCAAGTTTATGTTGTAGTCTTTTCAGACAGAACACATGAAATGCTTTCTCCAAATCAAATGATGGATAAGATATATGAAGGTCATCAAGTTAGAAAAGACCCTAAGTTAGATTATATTGAATCTGAGTTAGCAGCTAAAGGTGGACATAGTCCAATTTTTATACCAGATGAAACTTAAACACTTAGATTTGTTTTCAGGTATAGGTGGATTTAGTCTAGGATTAGAAGCTACAGGACATTTTGATACCATAGCATTTTGTGATTACGAACCTTATTGTCAAAAAGTTTTACGCAAACATTGGCCGTGGGTTACAATTTATGACGATGTAAAGGAGTTAAACAGTGAAAGATTATCATCAAACGGACATACTAAAATCGACATCATTACAGGAGGATATCCCTGTCAACCATTCAGCATCGCTGGACGTCAAAAAGGTGAGCAAGATCCGAGACACGTCTGGCCAGAAATGTTTAGACTTGTCAAAGAACTCAGGCCGACTTGGGTTATTGGAGAGAACGTTAGTGGACACATTAAACTCGGTCTCGACACCGTACTTGAGAACTTGGAGAGTGAAGGTTACTCCGCAAGAGCGTTTAGTATTTCAGCTTCGAGCGTCGGTGCAGTCCACCAAAGAGAAAGAGTCTGGATTGTGGGCTACTCCGAACACAATGGATCATCTACCACAGAGAAGTCCCGAGTCAGTGAAAAAACAGATGACAACAGCAAGGAAGGGCAGAACAAGACCATCCAATTTGAGAGAACAGGTGGATCCCACAATAGTGAAGATGTGGAGAACACCCGATGCTCACAGTGGCCGTGGTCCTTCTTCGGAAACCAGGATGAAGATGAAACTAGAGAAGGGGATGCCTATCAGTTTGAACGATCAGGTAGCACATCCAAGATTGATGTGGCCGACACCGAGGGCAAAAGAGCCAGGGAGGACAACCAAGGGTTATGGTCGAGGACTGAGAGAATTGATAGAAGGCAAACAACAAATGTGGCCGACACCGAGGGCGTCAGCAGCTATGGCAGAGAAGACAGAGAACATACAGAACAGAGGGACGCAGAGAGGCAAGTTGGAGGAGAAAGTGGCAATGATGCCCACACCGACATCGAGGGATTGGAAGGACGCTGGTCCCAATGTGAATTACGAGAAAGCCAAGAAGAAGGGCAGATTGGCTGGTCACAGTGGTGGCAGTCTGAACCCAACGTGGGTAGAGTGGCTCATGGGGTACCCAAAAGGGTGGACAGACTTAAATCACTAGGCAATAGTTTAGTTCCAATGATACCGTATTATATTGGAATGAGTATTAAGAAAGGAGATATGTTATGAACAAAATAGCATTGAACATAGTACGTCAACAGAGAGCATTGAAAGCAATGAGAGAGGCACAGTCACCTGTGTTTAAGCATTTTTGGTTTAATGTTTTTGGCAAGGTATGGTCAAATAGCCTCACACATAATGAGGATGGTGTGCCATATGACAACAAAACCAGAAACTAGATTTTGGAAAAAACTGAAAGAATTGACTCCGAACGTACATTGGACAAGGATTGAATCCTTTAGTTCACCTGGGATACCTGATTTGCACGGTGTTTATCGTGGCGAAGACGGGTATCCTGTTAGTGTTTTTGTTGAATTGAAATGTACTAAGCTGAAAAAAGTGGCATTGACGCCTAAGCAAATTTCGTGGAATTACAGCTATTATGAAGCTGGAGGGTTAAATTTTATTATGGTCGAGACCCTCCCTAATAGAGCCTTGTATATATATTCGGGAGGCATGGCCCGTGAACTCTCCATTGCGGGCATAGAAACGGAGCCATTGGCCATTATCCCCTATCCGTGGTCCGGGCAGGAGCTGCTGCTGACGATGGAACGCTTTCTCCATTACCGTGAATCTTGCGACTCGGCTACCTAATCTATGCCATGAGCTGCATCCTGGTAACCAGATGGGTTGACAGCTGCACAAAGATCCTATAATATTGGGACATGATTAGTTTATTTCTCCATTGGCTACTGGGCACGAGCTTCATCGCCATAGTTCTATTGTTGCGGTTTCCCCGACTCAGGAGACCAGTAGCGTGGATCGTGGTTCTGACAATTCTCCATTACGCTTAAATCAACTTTTGCCTACCAACATAGGCCAGGTCAGCTGCTGTCCCAGGCAGGAGAATCCTGTGACGATTCTCCATTGCAGGTGTGCCACGAATCTTTGCCCTCTCTACTATAACAAAATCCGGCTCAGCTCAGGAGTTGCTGTGAAATCTCCATCAGGCGTGACTCACGACCCGTTGCCCTTAGGTATATATAAAAAGCAGCAGGAGCTGGTAACTGGGTTGACAGCTGCAGGAAGATCCTATATAAATGGGATAAAGGAGAAATAAGATGAGTAAAACATGCAAGCAAAGAGTAGAAGAAGAATGGAAAGACCGCCAGAAGGATCTGCAGGATCCTGAGTTTGAAGGCCTGTGCTTTGATTATGTAGACCCGCATACGTGGGACGATCAGCCAGAAGGCTATTGGCGTTGGCAGTTTTCCTGGGGTGGCCCAGGAGACGAGTTACGAGGCTACGTAAACGAGCACAAAGAGCTGCATCGTCTCGAATATTGGTTCTTGGACTGGTACGATGGGGCAAAGTTGCCAGTCCCGCCGGGCAGCATGCCGTGGACTCAGATGCAGGAAATGATTCCGCATTAAAGCTGTGATCAGTTTTTTAAAGTATAGTATATTACTCGTGCTGCTGTCCCCGGTAGCACGGGTTGCCGAAGCCGTCTTAGGTATCCTCTTTTAATTCTCCATCAGCGTTGGCTCACGACTCTGGGTCAAGCATACCATATATATGCTGACACCCGGGCAGGATGCTGACTCCTCTTGGTGACAGAAAGGTTATGTATCGCACTGCAACTGCGACCATGCGAGTTCGAATCTCGCCCACGAGTCCAACTCTCCATCAGAGTTGCCTCACGATTCTTCGTACGTAGGTATATATAGAAGCGGAGCTACCGCAGGGGTTTGTAGATGGTCAGAGGTTTCTGTCCTAATAAATAAAGTGTTTGACTGTTATCCCATAATAATATTTAATCTTAGGTAGAAAGGAGAATATGACATGTCAAACGATTTACAATTATCCGACATCAGAGTTATAGTAGAGAACGAACTCAACGTTCTTAAAAGACAGTTATTAGAACAGTCAGCTAATGATAGAATTAATACCTCTATTAACTATAAAGCTGTATGTCAGTATCTTGATTACTCGATATTTGAGTTTGTGATGACATCACAAAATCCTGAAGTCAAGGCGTTCGGTCAGAAGCTTATGCGTGAACTTTCACAGAAGTTCGGTATTACTGAGCGACTATAATCTCTCTAATCTATCCCCCCTACTGTGCATAGGGGGGATTTTTACTTCTTCCCCATACTTATCCACAACTAATTTAATCTGAGAAAATCAAGCGCTGCACTCGGTTCCAGGGCTGGGATCCAGGTAAAGATTTCCTATTTGCCAAAAACCACTAGATATAGTATTGTCCGCCTAGGGGTACCCCCTAAATGTGGTGGCACGGACTTGCCAGCCGAAGGCTAGGCAACTTACAGTCAGTCAGCCAGCAACTGAAAAAATATGGAATCTATAGAAACCTTAACTACCGAAGAAGCCAAATTACTTGCACAAAAATTAAAAATAAAAAAATTAGAATTTTCTGTTCAAGAACAAGCTCAGAAAAAATTTTTACCATTCGTAAGAAATGTTTGGCCAGAGTTTAAAGAAGGCTCACATCATAAAATTATTGCAAAAAAATTTGAAGATATTGCATCTGGAAAATTAAAAAGATTAATCATTAACATGCCACCTAGACACACTAAGTCTGAGTTTGCATCCTTTCTCTTTCCTGCGTGGTTCGTGGGCCAAAGACCTAAAGCAAAGATAATGCAAACCACTCACACTGGAGAACTTGCTATTCGCTTTGGACGTAAAGTCAGGAACCTTATGGAAACGCAAGAGTATAAAAAAATTTTTAAAACTGAATTACAACCCGATAGTATGGCAGCTGGTCGTTGGGAAACAGCACAAGGAGGAGAATACTTCGCTGCTGGTACAGGAGGTGCGGTTACTGGTCGTGGTGCTGATTTATTAATTATTGACGATCCACATTCCGAGCAAGACGCACTGAGCGACACGGCTCTCGATTCAGCATATGAGTGGTATACCTCGGGTCCTCGTCAGCGTTTACAGCCAGGAGGAGCAATTGTTATCGTTATGACCCGTTGGTCCGTGAAAGACTTAACAGGAAAGCTGATGAAGAAGCAAGGAGAACATAAAGCAGATCAATGGGAGGTAGTAGAGTTTCCTGCTATCATGCCTAGCAACAAACCCGTTTGGCCAGGATTCTGGAAGCTGGAAGAGTTAGAATCTGTCAAAGCTTCACTGTCCGCTACCAAGTGGAATGCACAATGGCAACAGGCTCCCGTATCACAAGAAGGTAGTATTATCAAACGAGAATGGTGGCAAATGTGGGAAGAGAAAGATATACCAGATCTTCACCATATTATTCAAAGTTATGATACAGCGTTCAGTAAACGAGAGACGGCTGACTATTCTGCTATTACCACGTGGGGTGTGTTTTATCCCAAAGCCAACAATGTCGCTCATTTGATACTGATGGATGCCAAACGAGGTCGGTGGGACTTTCCTGAATTAAAAAAAATTGCATTTAAAGAATATAAATACTGGGAACCCGAAACGGTGATCGTGGAAGCAAAAGCATCGGGTCTACCCCTAACACACGAGTTACGACAGATGGGAGTCCCTGTTGTCAATTATACTCCTAGTAGAGGACAAGATAAACACGTCCGTGTTAATTCGGTTGCACCGTTGTTCGAAAGTGGTATGATATGGACACCCGACACAAGATGGTCGGAGGATGTAATCGAGGAATGTGCAGCATTCCCCTATGGAGATCATGATGACTTGGTGGATAGCATGACACAGGCCGTAATGCGTTTTAGACAAGGTAATTTTTTACGCTTGAATGATGACTATGTGGATGATCCCGTACCTAGGCTTCAACGAGAATATTACTAATGGTAGATAAAAACAGCGCACTAAAAAATAATTTTATTGATAATGTAGCACAAGGTATAGATCAAATACCTGCTTTCCTTAATAACACTTTAACCAGAGCAACTGAAATACCTTTCGAGGCTACCTCTGATATAGTCATAGAACCTGTACTACGGTTCTTGGTCCCCGGAACATCAGAAGAAGAGCGTCAACAAATCAAAACAGACATTGCAGCTAAAGACGCAACTCAAGCAGTTTTCTTAGAAGGAGCAAGAGTTAGAATACAAGAAATTCTACAATTACCTCCTAAATCAAAAGAACAATTCGATGCCATCAGACTATTAGAAAAAGAGATGGTAGGGGTAGGCTATCCTAAAACAACTGTTATGGAAGTTCTTAACAAAGGTAGAGAGTTTTTCTTTGGTGATACTTATGATATTCAAAAAAAAGTAGCTGACGGTGAAATAAGACCCTCTGAATTAGAAGGTAGAGACCTTGCAAATTATTTTATAGGATTCGTTGATGTAGCTGACGTTGCAGGTATTGGATCAGGAGTAATTAATTCTATTAGAAAAGCATTAAGTAAACAGGACTTTGGTGCTTTAAAAAATATTATAAAGAATATTTCTCCAGAAAAAGTACAAGAAGTTTCTAATAGATTAGCAAATCTTAATACTCCCGAGGCTAGGGCAAAGAATATTGAATCTAATAGAATAACTAAAAATAAAAAAAGAAGAGAAGACTTTCAAGGTGCGTTTAAAAATTTAAAAAAATATATAAAAGATAATAATATTCAAGAAGGGAGTATGACATCAAATCAGTTATCAGAAGGGCTAGGATTTCAAAGAAGAAAAACAAGTAGATTATTTTTAGAAGAAGTAGAAGAAAATTTAGAAAAAGGAATTTATACTCAAGAAGAATTAGATTTTGTAAATAAATATTTTGCAGGAAAAAGTGCTGGAGCAGGAACAGTGCAAGCACGAGAAAAATTAATTAATTTAAAAAATGAATTACTTAACAATGTAGAACTGCAAAACAAAGGTGCAGATTTTTACATTAAAAATTATGACATACCGTCTAGTACAATTTATCAGGCTACTAGTAAAGATCCCGAACTCTATGCTCTTGTAGCTAATCCTAATGAATATAGAGGAGTAGGAACACCCACTGGTGGTTCTAAAATTGCAGACTTTTCTAACGCATCTACAATAAGAGAGGTGCTAGGCGTTCCTCTTAATAATATTGATATAGCAATTATTCAAAACTTTGAAAGAGGTACTTCTAAAGCCACTGGTTTAAAACCAAAAGAATTTTACAATTTATTTAAAAAAACATTTGGTCAAAATTTTAAAGAAAATCCCGACTATATAAAATTATATAAAGAATATGAAAAGTTAGAAACAGAAAGAATAGTCTTACAAAAAGAAGGACAAGAATTTTTTGATCAAATATATAACAACCCTAAATATACTAAATATTTAAAACCTAGTGATAGAAAACAATTTACATTTCAAAAATCACACGCCTTCTCTATAGCTGATGTAACAGGACAAGGTCAAATGGTAGATATGGCACAAATGTCTGATTTAATATTTAATGCTCCTGTTGGATCAAATATTAGATTACAAGAGGGCTTAGATACTCAAATTAGAAAGATTGCAGAACTATTTAATGATAAGAAAAAATTTTCACAATTAGCAGATTCTTCTATTACTATGACCAAAGAAGAAATAAAAAGAAAATTTGATTTAAATATTCCTTACATCATTGATACTTTAAAAAAATATGGAACAGAAATAAATCCAGATGATTTTAAAAACTTACAAGACTTAATTTATAACGAAAATGGAGGCATAGCTACAGCAATAGATCAATTATATAAATCACATGGAGTAGGAACAATAGCTCCTGCGGGTAAAGTGGAATCTGTACCCTCTAGTTTTATTGGACCAGGTGAAAATATAGAACTAAGCACTTTTGTAGGTGTTAATCCTAAAAAAACTATATCTGGTAAAGATAGACTAGAATTGTTAAAGAAAAGATTTTTAAATATATTAGATGATCAGATTCTTTATGAAAAAACAAATGGTTCTAAAGGTAAACCTATTATGAGACAGGGAACTGAAGATAAAGAAGGAGGATTTATTGTTGGATTAGAGCAAGGAGGAGAAGTGGAAACAGAACAAGAAAAACAATCATTTTTATCAAAAGCTGCTTCAGCAGTTAGTAACTTTATAATTCCTCAAGCAGAAGCACTACCTCTACCTAAAAACTTTTTATTAGGTGACACACCAAAGCTTGTAAAGAAAACAGAAACCGTAAAACAATTACCCGCACCTGAAGCACCGATTCTAGAGAAGCGATATAATATATTTGATGAAAATGGTCAGAAGGTTTATCAAAGTAAAAGTATAGATGATGCACAACAAAAAGCACTGAAGCTAGGTGACTTAGAAGGTAAACAATTTACTGTCAAAGAAATAGAAGTACCTATCAAAGTAAAAAAATCTAAAACAACAAAACCAGGAACATCACTTGTTTCTACGATAGTTCCAGAGAATGCTATTGGTTCTGGTAATAACAAATTATTTTACTCAGATCTAAATTCTGTAATAAACACCGACACAGGTAATCTAACAATTAAAGGAATTACAGTACCCAACAACACTGTTGAGATGTCAGCTAAAGACTGGCACGATTGGTTTAGGTCTAAAGGAATCAAAGAAGGTGAACTGTATGACTCTTATGTTAGATCGTATCTAAATAAAAAAGGTGGTTTTAACAGAGAGACAGGACAGTTTACAAATGATGAGAAAATAACTTTTGCAGAAATAAAAGAATTAGTAGATACATCTCCTTCTAATTATATTCAAACAGTATCCTATGGCGATGAAGCTGGTAACTTAAAGTATGGAAACTCTGGAAGACAGGATGATTATATAGGTGGTTCAAGAACAGAAAGAGTATTATGGATAGACTCTAAAGACATTAGAGGAGACATAGGTTCTCTACCTTCTGAGGTAAGAAGATATGAAGGTCATAGAAGTATGCGTGAAGTTAGAACTAGTGATGATTTCATTGCACAAGAAAATAAATTAGATGGAGAACCCTATGTCATAGGCTGGTCATTGGGTAGCAATCGAATTGGAAAATTAAATAACAGAGATATTGTTGTTAATGTAGCAGATGAGATACAATCTGATTTTTTACAAAAAGCAGCTTCTCTAAAATCAAATATCAAACAAGAAATTAGACAATTTATAAATCGAAGTCAAAATCAACAAATAGGAAGAAACGAAGGATTAGAATTACTTTATAAAAAACTAGAAAATGTTTTTAGACCTATGCCTGCTACCTATCAACAACTTAAAAAATCACTAGATCAATTATTCTTTGCTGACCAGATGTTTGAAAAAATATCTAGAATGGATATTGATGATTTAACTAAAGAAAGTTTTAAACAATTAGGAGAAGCCGCAACAAAAAGAGATCAGGCATTAGCTACAATAAATGCTTCTATTGATAATATAGACGCTAGAGAATTATTTCCTAACATCCCTTTTAAAGATCAAAAGGATTGGGTAGATGCCATTATTAAAAATGATGTGTATAATGCGGCTAAGAAAAGATTTTATTTTGATGAAAACGGAGCCTTACAGGTAAACAAAGATGCACCTTCTTATTATGGTGTAGCACCTAATAAAGCTGTCAAAGCTTACAGAGGAGGACAAGGCGTAGAGTTACCTCCAGACAGTATTGATAGAAGCGGTAAAATGGTTGCTTATGATATGCAATATGGTGGTCCAAACTTAAATGACCATACTGGTACACACTTTACAGGTAATGTAGAAGAAAGCTTAAATAAAATAGCAAATGCAAAAAGTTCTAAAGTAGAGGTGGGAAAAGTGGAATTTGGTATGGCAGGAGAGGGCGTAGATACTTTTATGATTGAGTTGACACCTGACATGTTGTTCCCATATAAAGCGTATAAAAAAGATGGAGGTCTTGTGAAAAAAAGTATATTATACACACCGATAGTTTCTGTTAACGAGTTACTGTCGCCTATAGGAGCCAGTAGATGGTAGAAAAACGAATACAAAATACAGCAATAGATATATCTCCCAATGCTAATAATGCACTTGAAGTAGAGGGTGTAGGAGAAGAAATACAATTAACAGAGCCTGAGAACACCAGTAAAGGCTATGAAATTATTGAAGAAGAAGATGGTGGGGTCACTTTAGATTTTGATCCTAATCAAAAACAATCTGAAGGTGACTATTTTGCCAACATAGCAGAATTTATGGATGATGATTTATTAGATAAATTATCCTCTGATTTACAAAAAAACTTTGAAGACGATAAAAGTTCTAGATCCGATTGGGAAAAAACATACAAAGACGGATTAGATCTTCTTGGATTTAAATACGAAGAAAGATCAAAACCTTTTGCGGGAGCTGCAGGTGTAACACATCCACTGCTTGCAGAAGCAGTCACACAGTTTCAAGCACAAGCATACAAAGAATTACTACCTCCAGGAGGTCCTGTTAGAACAGAAATAATGGGAGCACCTAGTCTTGAGGTAGAACAACAAGCTGAAAGAATTAAACAATTTATGAACTATCAGATTACTTGTCAGATGCAAGAATTTGATCCTGAGCTAGATCAGTTATTATTTCATTTACCTCTAGCAGGTTCAGCATTTAAAAAAGTTTACTATGACGGTACATTAGAAAGAGCGGTATCTAAATTTGTACCAGCAGAAGACTTGGTCGTTCCATATTTTATCACTGATTTAGAATCTTGTAGCAGAATCACACACGTTGTTAAAATGAAACACAATGATTTAAGAAAAAATCAAGTTTCTGGTTTTTATAGAGATGTAGAGCTTTCACCAAGCACGGCAAATCCTTCAGACATCAAAGAAAAACAAGATGAGTTATCTGGAGTAGAACAAATTTCTTTTGCAGAAGAAGAGCACAATGTTTTGGAAATGCATGTTGATTTGGATTTACCTGGTTTTGAGGACATGGGTTCTGACAATAAAAAAACAGGAATCATGTTGCCTTATATTGTAACTCTTGATGAGGACTCTGGTAAAATTTTATCTATATATCGAAACTGGAATCAAGGTGATGCACTACGTAAAAAGAAAGAATATTTTACACATTTTAAATTCTTACCTGGCCTAGGATTCTATGGTTTTGGTTTAATTCATATGCTAGGTGGTTTATCAAGAACAGCTACAGCAGCTCTACGTCAATTAGTAGATGCAGGAACACTATCTAACTTACCTGCTGGTTTCAAAGCTAGAGGTCTACGAATTAGAGATGATGATGAAGCAATCAATCCTGGTGAATGGAGAGATGTAGATGCACCAGGTGGTAATTTACGTGATTCGCTTATGCCTTTACCATACAAAGAACCTAGTGCAACTTTATTTAGTTTATTAGGTTTTGTTGTAGACGCAGGAAGAAGATTTGCAGGTGTTGCAGATATGATGATGGGTGAGAACGCTGGTAGTCAGCAACAACCTGTTGGAACAACCATGGCTATCTTAGAGCGTGGTATGAAAGTAATGTCTGCTATACACAAGAGATTACACTATGCACAAAAAACAGAATTTAAATTATTAGCAAAAGTATTTGCTGATTATCTACCTGAAAATTATCCCTACATGGTATCAGGTGGAGAACAATCGGTTAAAAAATCGGACTTTGATGAAAGAGTAGATGTTATACCTGTTTCAGATCCAAACATCTTTTCTATGGCACAAAGAGTAACTCTTGCTCAATCTCAATTACAATTAGCTCAAGCTAATCCTGAGATGCATGATTTAAGAGAAGCTTATTCAAGAATGTACGCTGCTTTAGGTGTACAAAATATAGAAAAGTTATTACCAGCTCCTCAAGAACCGCAGGCACAAGATCCTGCTATTGAGAATGCAGGAACTTTAAACGGTATGCCACCTATTCCTTTCCCTGAACAAGATCACTCTGCTCACATAAGAGCACACAGAGCCTTTATGTCATCAGAATTAGTCAAAGCAAACCCTGCAACAATGACAATTTTACAGGCACATATTACAGAACACGTTAGTTTTATGGCTAGAATGATTGTAGAACAGGAAATAGCACCTGAAATGGAACAAATTATGGCACAAACAGGAGGTCAAATGACTCCAGAACAACAACAAGAGCTTTCACAACGTACAGAAAGTGGCGTTGCAGTAAAAATAGCTGAAATTATAGAACAAATGGTTGCAGAAGAGCAAGAAATGATGGATACTTCTAGTTCTGACCCACTTGTGTACTTAAAACAACAAGAAATTGACCTTAGAAAGGACGATTTAGAGTTAAAAGCACAAGCAATGGGTGAAAAACAAGCTTTAGATGAGAAAAAACTAATGCAAACTGATAAATTAGCTAGAGAAAAAATAGAAAGTCAAGAAGACATTGCACAATTACGTGCAAATGTAGCCTTAGACAAGGCTGATAAAGACAGAGACACTAAAAAAACAGGGGATAGGTAATGGGAAAACTATGTGCAAGAGGAAAAGCTGCCGCTAAGGCCAAATTCGATGTTTACCCCAGCGCATATGCAAATATGTATGCTAGTGGTGTTTGTAGTGGTAAAATTACACCAGGGGGTAAGAAAAATAAAAAAGCTAGTGGTGGCATGATAGGTAATGGAAATAAATTATCGCAATCTAGAAAAAAAGTATCACATATGAACACAGGTGGTGTTGCTAAAGGTTGTGGTGCTGTTATGGAAAACAAAAGAAAATCAACTAGTTACGCATAATGGCTAAAAATGGTCTACGTAAATGGGTAAAAGACAAATGGGTGGACATAGGCGCACCTAAAAAGGGTGGAGGCTTTAAACCTTGTGGCAGAAGCAAAGGTGAGAAAAGAAGTGGTTATCCTAAATGCGTCCCTGCATCAAAAGCCGCAAGCATGACAGACAGTCAAAGAAAATCAGCAGTTAGAAGAAAAAGAGCTGCGGGTAATCCAGGCGGTAAACCAACTAACGTAGCAACATTTTCAAAGAAGAAAAATAAAAAGGTAGCATAATGGCAAAAACTGCGGCATGGCAACGTAAAGAAGGCAAAAATCCAAAAGGTGGATTAAATCAGAAAGGTGTTGACTCCTATAAAAAAGAAAACCCAGGATCTAATTTAAAAACAGCAGTAACTACAAAACCATCAAAATTAAAAAAAGGGTCAAAAGCTGCTAGTAGAAGAAAATCTTTTTGTGCTAGAATGTCAGGTATGAAGAAAAAACTAACATCAGCTAAAACAGCTAAAGATCCTGATTCAAGAATTAATAAATCATTAAGAAAATGGAATTGTTAATGGATACCGCTAAAATTACTAAATTAACGCAAAAAGTGTTGCAAGAGGCTAATAAAATAACTAAAGAGCATTCTGAGTCTGATGAAGACACAATTTTTATTGCAAATGCATTTTTAAATGCCACAAAAATACTATATACTCAGGCTCTAGGTGAAGAGATAGCAACAAGTCTTTTACTAGAAGTTATGAGACAAACTTTCGGTGATGCCGATAGAACTTTACACTAAGGAGATAAAGATGAAAAAAAATGGAAAATACCCTTCTAAAGGCATGAACGCGTTGGCCTCAAAAAGACCTGACGTTGCTAAAAAGATAATGGGTTATAACAAAGGTGGTGACATCAAAGTTGATGAAGTCATTAGAATGCCTCAAGAAATTCAAGTGCCTGGCATGATGGGTGGAGGTATGATGTACAAAGATGGTGGTGACGTTGAGACTGTCACACAAGGTCACAAAGGTGTTAAGAACACCGTTAAGTACAAATAATTTTCAAATTAAGGAGGACGATATGAAACTACTTAAAGACATATGGGGATGGCTTAAAGAGTGGAATGATTGGAACATGAAAGACTGGATTAAAGCTGGTGTTGTGTGTGCAATCGTTTTAGCTATTCTTTGGAAAATGGGTGGAGCCTAAATTATGTGGCAACTACTCGCTAAACCTCTACTCGGAGTTGTAACAGACTCCGTTAGAGGCTTCGTTGAAACTAAAAAAGCAAAAACAGAATTAGCTGTTACTGAAATTAAAGCTGCAAAAGCTTTGAAAGAACAACAGATAGAGGGAAAAATTTCGTGGGAAGCTTCTGCGGTTGATCAAATGAAGGGGAGCTGGAAAGACGAACTAATTTTAATATGTCTTTTGGTTCCAGCGGTGGCAGTTTTTATCCCTGGATGGACACCCCACATTAAAGCAGGCTTTGAAGCTTTACACTCACTGCCTGATTATTATAAACACTTATTATACATTGCATGCTCAGCTAGCTTTGGTATTAAAGGTGCTAAAGGAGCAATGGGATTAATTACAAAAAAGAAATGATATATGGATCCAATAGAATTAATAGAAGAACTAAATAGAATAATTAAGAATAATAGAAAAGCAGTGCAAGATGTTGTATTGACAGAAGGCGCTACAGACTATACAAATTATAAGTACATGATGGGTCAACTAAAAGGCCTTGATAACGTAGAACAAGAATTTAAAGAGTTCTTGCAAAAAAGGAGAATACAATTTGAGTAAGCCGATTCCAGACCAAGTTTTAAACTTTGGTAAAGTAGCAAAAGATCAAGTAGAAGAAATTGATCCTAATAATATTCCAAAAAAATTGACTGAGAGACTACCTAAACCGACAGGTTGGAGAATAGTAATTTTACCTTACAAAGGAACAGGTAAAACAAAAGGTGGTATTATTTTATCAGATCAAACTATTGAAATGCAATCAGTCAGCACAACATGTGGATACGTGTTAAGTGTGGGACCAGATGCATATAAAGATTTAGAAAAATTCCCGGAAGGTCCGTGGTGTAAAGAGAAAGACTGGGTTATCTTTGGTAGATATGCAGGTTCTCGTCTTCAAATTGAAGGTGGAGAAATTCGTATTTTAAATGATGACGAAATTTTAGCAACAATCAAGAATCCAGAGGATATCTTGCATTTATATTAATAACATGGAGGAACCATGCCAGAACAAGCAATAAATACAGCGAAAGATGAACCTGTCGTTAGTGTCCCCTCTGAGGGAGATTCCGTAGATGTTAATCTACAGGAAGAAAAACAAGAAACACAGGACAGTACACAACCTGAAGTTGTAACTCAAGAATCTCAAGGTGAAGAACTTGAAGAGTACAGTGATAAAGTTAAAACTAGAATTAACAAACTCACAGGCAAACTACGTGAAGCAGAAAGAAGAGAACAAGCTTCTTTTCAATATGCAAAACGTGTAGCAGATGAAAATAAAAAACTAAAAGCTAAATCAAATAGCTTAGATGCTTCCTATATTCAAGAATTTGAAGCTAGGACTCAAATAGAAACTAAAAAGGCTGAACAAGACTTACAAACTGCAATTCAAACAGGAGATGCGTCAGCACAAGTTGAAGCACAAAAAGCCTTGGCGAAGTTATCTATTGACAATGAGCGTCTTTTAGCTACAAAAGAAGCTAAGGAAAGTTTAAAAGAGGAACAAAAAGAGGATGTTACACCTGAGCAGCTTCGAGATGCTCCTCCCAAAAAAGTAGATCCTAAAGCCGAAGCTTGGGCTGAAAAAAACCCTTGGTTTGGTAAAGACGAGGCAATGACTTATGCTAGTTTTGGAATACATAAAAAACTAGTTGAAGAAGAAGGATTCAATCCTAATTCAGATGAGTATTATGCTGAAATTGATAATAGGATCAAAACCGAGTTTCCCCATAAGTTTGGGGCAAATAGTTCGGAATCTACGAGACCCGTCCAACCCGTAGCTTCTGCTGGTCGTTCAACAACGCAATCAACATCAGGACGCAAAACAGTTAGACTATCTCCGAGCCAAGTCCATATCGCCAAGAGACTTGGAGTACCTCTGGAGGAATACGCTAAATACGTGAAGGAGTAATAGCATGGAAGATAAAACCAAAAAGACCTCACGCACCGATGCTTCTCGTGAAAAAACAAAGAGAGCACAACCTTGGCGCCCACCGTCAAGCTTAGAAGCGCCACCGGCGCCTCCAGGATTTAAACATAGGTGGATAAGAGCTGAGACTCTAGGAACTGAAGACAGAAAGAATATGGCTGGAAGACTTCGTGAAGGATTCGAGCTAGTTCGTGCTGATGAGTTTCCAGATTTTCACTCACCTACAATAGAAAATGGAACGCACGCTGGTGTTATAGGAGTTGGTGGATTATTGCTTGCTCGTATACCAGAAGAAATTGTTGAGCAGAGAGCGGAATATTTTGCAGAGCAAACTAAGACGCAAGAAGAATCTGTCGATAATAATCTTTTTAAAGAGCAGCATAGAAGTATGCCTATTTCTTCCGAGAGGAATAGTAGGGTTACTTTTGGTAGTGGTAGAGGAAACGACAAAAATTAATTTTTGTTATGGGTCCTATCACTTATAAAACAACTAACTGGTTAAGGAGGACTTATAACCATGGCAAACAAAGACGCACCATTCGGTTTTAGACCTGCAAAGATGTTGGGTGGAGCACCATTTAATGGCGGCCAAACAAGTTATGGCATTGAAAGTGGATACAATACAGATATATTCACAGGAGATGCAGTTGAGTTACACACAGACGGTACTATTACCGTAGGTGCTGCAGCGGCAACTAATTTAATTGGCGTATTCAATGGATGTTTTTACACTGACTCTACAGGTAAACCGACATACTCAAAACATTGGCCTGCAAGCACTGTCGCAAGTGATGCAGTAGCTTTTGTTATTGACGACCCAAACGTACTTTTTGAAGTACAAGAAGACAGCACTAATATCGGAGCTTCATGGCCTGATAATAGAGGATCAAATGCTGACTTAGTATCAACTCACGCAGGCAGTACAGCTATTGGAAGATCTAAACAAGAGTTAGACTCCAGTTCAATTACTGCGGCCACAGCACAATTTAGAATAGTGGATGTTGTTTCTGATGAATACAACAACGACACAGCTAGTGCTAACGGGAACTATCTCGTTAGAATTAACGAAGGTCTTCACTACGCTAATACTGCTGGTATTTAATAGGAAGGACTAAAAAATGGCTATATCAAGAAGTCAACTCGTAAAAGAGTTAGAACCTGGTCTTAATGCCCTGTTTGGTCTTGAATATGCAAGATACGAGCAGGAGTGGTCAGAAATTTTTGACACAGAAACTTCAGACAGAGCGTTTGAAGAAGAAGTAGAACTTTCTGGCTTCGGTAGTGCACCAGTAAAAGCTGAAGGAGCAAGCGTACAATTTGACGATGCTACAGAAGCTTTCACTAGTCGTTACTCACACGAAACAATTGCTTTAGCATTTGCTATTACTGAGGAAGCAGTAGAGGACAACCTTTACGATAGCCTAAGTTCTAGATACACAAAGGCTTTAGCACGTTCAATGGCTAACGCTAAAGAAATTAAGGGTGCAAACGTTCTTAACAGAGCATTTAACTCTTCTTTCACAGGCGGAGACGGTGTTGAATTATGTTCAACTGCACACTTAACAGTAGCAGGTGGCAACTATGCCAACGAACTATCAACATCTGCTGACTTGAACGAAACATCATTAGAGCAGTCATTAATTGACATCGCAGGCTTTATTGATAATCGTGGTCTTAAAATCGCTGTAAAGGCAACAAAGATGATCATTCCAGTTAATCTTCAGTTCGTAGCTGAAAGATTAATGAAGAGTCAGTTAAGAACTGCAACTTCAGACAATGACATTAACGCTATCGGTAACATGGGTATGATTCCTGGCGGATACGTTATCAACCATTATCTGACAGATACAGATGCATTCTTTATTAAAACTGATGCACCTAATGGTCTAAAGCACTTTAATCGTGCGCCTATCAAAACTTCTATGGAAGGCGATTTTGATACAGGTAACGTAAGATACAAAGCTAGAGAGAGATATTCATTTGGATTCTCTGATCCTAGAGGTATCTTTGGCTCACCAGGAGCGTAATAAATAACCAAAGAATGGGGGTATATCCCCCATTCTTCTTATTGCAAATCTTCCTTAAAACTGTATACATTAACATAAGAACTACATAGACTGCTAACGCAGACGATATAGAGACTATGTGGTAAGGTCTATATAACCAAGGAGGTTTAAAATGGCTAATTCAACTTTTTCAGGTCCTTTAAGATCTGAAAGCACAGTTAAAACTGTTAGTAAGAATGCCAGCACTGGAACTATTACTGAAATCATAACTATGGGTGATGCACCTGTAGCACTAGGTGATGAAAATAAAACTCTTGATGCGGCAACTCACAGTGGAAGAACTCTTGTAGTTCCTGCACTTGCAGCTAATAGAACTATTACTTTACCAGCTCCCGTTGCTGGTCAATGTTACAAATTAATTTATGGTGGAGCTGCGGAAGAAGCAGAAAATTTAATTATTTTAACACCAGGTAATACTAATTTTTTCATTGGTGGTGTTGTTCATTTAGATTCAAATGCTGACAACGTATCTGTTTATTCTAACGGAAGCTCTAACTCAAGCTTAACTCTTACAGACTTTGGTTTGTTTGAAATTAATATTTTAGCTAAAGATAGTACAAATTACTATATTTGGGGTTACCAAGAAGGTGCAGACGTACCTGCATTTGCAGATCAATAATATATATATTGTGGGGCTTCGGCCCCACAAGTTCTTAATTAAGGAGGGAACATGGCAGACACAGTAACAGGACCAACAATCCTACAACAAAACGATAAAAGAGTTACTATTAAAATTGTAGTTCAATCTGATGGATCAGGCGGAACCACAGTATTTGGTGACGTTTCTGCTTTAGCAGATAACAAAGAAGGTCAATCAGTATCGACACTTTCACTACAAAGACTATGGTGGACATGCTCTAACGGTGATGGGGGAAACTCTTTTGCTAGATTGGATTATGAAGATTCAGATGGAGATATTCCTATAGTAACATTAATAGATTCTGGTTATTGGGATTTTAGAGAGTTTGGTGGAATACCAGCTAACACAAGTAGCAATAGTAATCAAAACGATATTAATTTTGTTGTAGCTAGTGCAGCTGACTCTGGTAACACATATACCTGTATAGCAGAATTTCTAAAGAATTATTAGGAGTAAAACATGCCTACATACTCAGGTACTAACGCATTTACTCTCACAATAGAAGAGGTTATAGCAGAGTCATATGAAAGATGTGGCCTTTACGTAAGGTCTGGGTATGATCTCAAAACTGCTAGAAGATCTTTAAATTTATTGTTTGCTGAATGGGCTAACAGAGGATTAAATCTTTGGACCATTGAACAGAGAACTAAAACTCTCGTTGCAGGAACATCGTCTTATGATTTAGATGATGATGTAGTAGATGTATTATCTGCTGTCATAACAGAAGCTAGTGATTCTACGGTTGATAGACAAATAGAAAGAATAAGTAGAGCTGAGTATTTAAACATATCAAAAAAATCTACTTCTGCTTCACCTACACAGTATTACGTGGAGAGAACAATAACTCCTAAATTGTATGTCTATGCAACTCCAGATTCAGCAGATACCTTTAAATATTATGCAATGACTAGAATTGCAGATGCTGGAACTTATACACAAAATCCAGAAGTGCCTTTTAGATTTTTTCCTTGTTTAGTATCAGGACTTTCATATTACATAGCTATGAAAAAAGCACCCGACAGAATACAACTTTTAAAACAAGTATATGAAGATGAGTGGCAAAGAGCTTCTGCTGAAGATAGCACTAGATCTAGTATTAAAATAGTGCCTGATGTTGGAGTAATGTAATGGCAACAGCAAAAGGAAAATATTCAAAAGCAATATCTGATCGTAGTGGATTTGCTTTTCCTTATACAGAAATGGTTGAAGAACACGATGGAGTGCTTGTGCACAGATCTGAATTTGAACCAGAACATCCACAAGAAGACAATCCTTCTACACACAGAGCAGATGCCGAAGCTTTAAAAAATTCAAGATCAGATAGGTCAGAGCCTATTGAAGTTCTAGTGGGTAGTAAAACTTTTTTTGATCAAAACAAAACAATGGTTCCACAAAAACAAAATGAAATTATTTTTTCTGCAAAAGTTAATGCAGTGACAGTGAGTATATCATGACAACATACACAGAACTAACACAACAAATATTGGACTACACAGAAGTTGGAACAGATGTTCTTACTTCTACAATTACAAATGACTTTATCGAACATGCTGAAAATAGAATATTTAGAGATGTAGATTTAGATGTTTTTAAATCAAATCAGACTGCTAATTTATCAACTAGTAATGCTTTCGTTTCATTACCAGGTGGATCTTCTCCTACGTTAGAATCGCTAGGTACAATTAGAACTATGCATATTTTTCCAGCCTCTGGAACACCAACAAGAACTATGCTGGAACAAAGAGATGTCAGTTTTATAACAGAATATGCTCCAGATAGAACTGCTACAGGAGAACCTGTGTATTGGGCATGGTGGGATCATAACTCATTAATAGTTGCACCTACACCAGATTCTGCTTATAATGTGGAATTAGGAATCACAAGATTACCATCAAGGTTATCTAGTACAAACGCAACGTCTTGGTTAGGCAACAATGCTCCAAGTGCGTTATTGTATGGAAGCCTTGCCGAGGCCTTTAAATACTTAAAGGGACCAGCAGAAATGCTGCAATTATACGAACAATCATATCAACGTGCTATTCAAGAGTTAGCTGTAGAGCAACAAGGAAGGCATCGTAGAGATGAATACATGCAAGGGGCAATTAGATTGCCTATTAAATCAACAAGTCCATAAGGAGGGTAAACTATGGCAATTACACAAGCTGTGTGTACTAGTTTTAAACAAGAGCTTTTAACTGGCACTCATAATTTTACAGCGACATCGGGCGATACTTTTAAGATTGCACTGTATACAAGCTCTGCAAGCTTAGATGCAACCACTACTGCTTTTAGCACGTCAAATGAAGTTTCAAACTCAGGTACGTATAGTTCTGGTGGAGGCACTTTAACTAGCGTAACTCCAACAACATCTGGAACTACTGCTATTTGTGATTTTGCAGATATTTCATTTACATCAGCTACAATTACTGCAAGAGGAGCTTTAATATATAATAGCTCTGATTCAAATAAAGCAGTTGCTGTTTTAGATTTTGGTGGTGACAAGACATCTACAAGTGGAACATTTACTATTCAGTTTCCAGCTGCTGATGCAAGTAACGCTATATTAAGATTAGCATAGGAGAAAATTTAAATGGCATTAGTCATTAATGATAGAGTAAAAGAAACAACTACTACTACAGGCACAGGTGCCGTATCACTTGCTGGTGCAGTTACTGGTTTTGAAACTTTTGCTGCAGGTATTGGTAACTCTAATACAGTATATTATTGTATAGCACATCAAGACCAGGCGGAGTTTGAAGTAGGCCTTGGAACTTTAGACGGAGACAGTTCTGATTTAACAAGAACTACTGTAATATCTAGTTCTAACAGTGATAGTGCTGTTAATTTTAGTTCGGGCACCAAAGATGTTTTCTGTACTCTACCTGCAAGTAAATTAATATTTGAAGACGGAAGCAATAATGTAGCTTTTGGTGGAGCTGTAACAGGCGTTACAAATCTTACAGCATCAGGTGAATTAGATGCGGCAACTTTAGATATTTCTGGTGATGCAGATATTGATGGAACATTAGAAGCCGATGCCATAACAGTTAACGGTACAACTTTAGCTGAAGTAATTTCAGATACAACAGGTGCTATGTTTAGTAGTAATACTGAAACAGGTATTACAGTTACATATCAAGATGCTGATAATACAATTGACCTGGCTCTTAGTGCAGCTCAAACTACAATCACATCTTTACTAGCCACAGATATTAAAATAGGTGAAGATGATCAAACAAAAATAGATTTTGAAACTGCTGATGAAATACATTTTTATGCGGCAAACGTAGAACAAGTTTACTTAGGTGACAATATATTTGGTCCGCAATCTGATAGTGATGTAGACCTAGGATCTACAGGTGTTAGATGGAAAGATGCTTTTGTAGACTCTTTAACAGTTACTGGTGATATAAGTGTTGGGGATGATTTAACTGTTGAGGGTGGTGTTATAGATGTTAAAAACACAGGAACACAATCTGTAGTAAGATTTTACTGTGAATCATCAAACGCACACTATGCACAAATTCAAGCTCCTGCCCACTCAGCTTTTTCAGGTAATGTAACTCTTACTTTACCTGCGGCTACCGACACATTAATAGGCCGTGCAACAACTGATACTTTAACAAACAAATCAATAGATTCAGATAACAACACAATTACAAACATTGTAAACGCAGATATTAAATCAAGTGCAGCGATTGCAGATACAAAATTAGCTACAATATCTACTGCAGGTAAAGTAGCATTAACAGCATTAGAGATTGATGGTGGTTCAGATATTGGAGCAGATTTAACAACATCTGATTTAATTATAGTAGACGATGGTGCAGGTGGTACAAATAAAAAAGCCGCATTATCAAGAGTAGTAACATTAATGTCAGCTCAAGGATTCTCTCAAGAAGACCCAACAGCCTTGGCAATCGCATTAGGATAATAGGAGGATAGATGGCAAATACGTTTAAAACAATAACTAAAGCAGGAGTAACTAGTGCTGACGTTATCTATACAGTGGCAAGTAGTACAACAACAGTGCTTCTTGGAATCATGATAGGTAACACAACAACTAGTCAAATTACTGTAACAGTTAGTTTGGCTTCAGATACTTCCAATAGAGCAGGAGCAAACAATGAGGCTAACCAAACAGTTGAGTTAGTAACCAATGCACCCGTTCCTGTTGGTGGTACACTTGAGTTGTTGGCAGGGAATAAAGTTGTTATGGAAACAACAGACGCTCTTTCGCTAACATCTTCAGCAGCAGCAGACATAATTTTATCAGTAATGGAGATAACCTAGAATGGCATACGTTGGTACACCCATAGATACACAAAACCAATTTCAGTCTTTACAAGGTAAACGATTTAGTGGTGATGCTAGTACAACAGCATTTACATTAGACATTGCACCGAGTTCAGTATTTGATATAGAGGTCTTTGTAGAAAATGTTAGACAGGACCCAAACTCTGCATATGGCATAAGCGGAACTACACTGACATTTACTGGAGCACCTCCCTCTGGTACAAATAATATTTATGTAGTTCATCAAGCAAAAGCGGTTGGAACAATTGATGTTCCTGCTAGTGGTGTCGTACCTGCAAGTTTAGCAAGTAATATTATATCAGGACAAACAGCTTTAGCTTCTGCTCCTGATGATACAGATGAACTTTTAATATCTGATGCGGGAACAATAAAAAGAATAGATGTGTCCTTAATAAAATCAACTAATACACCTAATTTTGATGTAAGACTTTCAAGTAATTTTGGATTAACAAATGATACCTTTGTTAAAGTGACATGGAATTCTGAAACTTTTGACTCAGATAATGCTTTTGCTTCTAATAAATTTACTGTTCCAAGTGGTAAAGCAGGTAAGTATTTGTTTATGGCACATTATAAAATAGGTAATTCATTAGGATATTATACATTTAAATATTATAAAAATGGCTCTGCAGTAAGTGGTATGGATAGAAATATATATAACTATGCTAATAGTGATAATGATTTTTCTTTTCATCATAATGCAATATTAGATTTAAGTGCAAGTGATTATATAGAAACTTATGTTCAAACAACATCTGGTAGTGGTAATAATGTTTATTCAAGTCAAAGTTATTGGCAAGGGTTTAAATTAGCATAGGAGAAATAATGGCAGACGTATCAACAAAAGTAAAATTATATTTAGAAGACAATTCTAAAACATGGGATTCAGAAAAAGATAAAATATTAATTCAAGATGATTCTGACGGAAAAGGTGCTTACATTGCAACATGGTCAGTATCAGGTTTAGCAAAACCTTCAGACTCACAGTTAGCAGCTTTTGATACTGCAGGTAATACAGCAGAAACTTTATCAGGTGTTTTATTTAAAAGACAAACAGAATACTTATCATGGCAAGAACAATTAGATAAACTATACCACGATATTGATGATGGTAAATTAGATAAGACAGGTTCTTGGTACAAACATATCAAGGCTGTCAAGGATGCAAATAGCAAGGGGTAAACATGGCACTTAGTACAATAGGAACAAATAGTATAGCAGATGATGCAGTAACTTCAGCTAAAGCAACAGGCTTTGGTAAAATAGGACAAGTAGTTCATAATAATTCTACAAGTAAATTTTCTACAAACTCTACAAGCTATGCTACAATATTTACACCAACTGCAATAACACCTTCTTCAACAAGTTCTAAGATTTTAGTATCATGGTATTGTTCTACTGCTGTTGTAACCAATAGTGATAACTTAGGTCATATAGTGGTTCAAAGAGATATAGGTGGTAGTACTGCTTATATTCTTAATTCTGGTCATAATTCATCTATGTTCGCTTTTAAAGCTGACTTAGACCATCAAGGTTATGGATTAGCTTTTGAATTTGAAGATAGTCCAAACACTACAAGTGCAGTTATATATCGTGTACAACACAAAGTAGATAATAGTGGAATGACTATGTACATGAATCAAAATGTTGCTGGTCAAGGTGGTTATATGTTTATGACAACAAAAGAGGTATTAGCATAATGGAAAACATGGAAAAATTTTGGAAGTCATTAAGGACTTTAAAAGCTGATGCAGTTTGTAATGTTGAAGGGGATATTTTAACTGAAGATGATTTTAATAATAACATTGAATGGATTACTGGAGAAAGTGGTGGAAGTGCAATAACCACAAAAACTTGTCCTCATTCAGAAATAACATGGACAAAAGTAAAAGCAGAAATGGATAAGTTATAGGAGGATAAATGAGTAAGACAACAATACCAACAGGGGGAATCACAGACGGTACAATAACCACAGGAGATATTGCCGATGGTGCAGTCACTTTAGGAAAAGTTGATGCTACATCTACTGAAGCAAATAATTTAAAACAAAGAGTATGTAAGGCTTGGATAGATTTAGATGGTGGTGGAACGGCTCATATTGATGATGATTTTAATATTGCAAGTATTACAGACAATGGCACAGGAGATTACACTGTTACTTTTACAACAGCAATGGGTAGTGCTAACTATGCCGTAGCTGCAAGTATTATAGGCTCATCCTCTAGTAATCATTATGCTTTTGTAACATCAGATGGAACCGCTAAGGCAACAGGAAGTTTTAGAATTGTCATTATACACCATGGAGGGTCAGCAGCAGACCAAGGAGAAATCTCATGTATGGTTTTTGGAGATAGTTAAAATGGCAGACCAAACTAAAAGAATATTATATTTACAAGACAATGGGGTAGTAGCAATCGTTATACCCGGAATCAATGAAACTAGAAGTATAAATGAGATAGCTAAACAAGCTGTTCCTACTGGAAAAAAATATAAAATAGTAGATACTACTGAAATTTCTTCAGACAGAACATTTAGAAATGCTTGGACAATAGCTGAATCAGAATTAACAGATGGAGTAGGAGATTAATGAGCATTACAGTAGATATAACAAAAGCTAAAAACATTTGGAAAGAAAAAATTAGAAAAGCTAGAGAATTAAAACTAGCAGCTTTGGATGTTGAGTTTATGAAAGCACAAGAAGCAGGTTCAGATACTGCTGCTATAATAACTAAAAAAAATGAATTAAGAAATTTCCCTGCACAAGTAGATTCAAAAACAACAGTAGACGAAATAAAAGCTGTTTGGGACACAGATAAATTAGGGGATAAATAATGGCATATATAGGACAATCAATAAAAAACGGAACCTTTAGTGTCTTAGACACAAGTGGTAATACTTACAATGGTTCTAATGTAACATTCAGTTTAGGAACACAAGTAGGTTCTC
>Ga0208645_1001021_pt1 | contig 26544 bp, 41 predicted proteins | sample VirMetDEL_Sep_01_FD_184519 | JGI IMG/M metagenome (GOLD analysis project Ga0208645, IMG submission 184519) | Aqueous microbial communities from the Delaware River and Bay under freshwater to marine salinity gradient to study organic matter... | ecosystem: Environmental > Aquatic > Marine >... | reverse complement strand
ACATAATATTATGAGCGGAAAAATTCAAAACGAACAAGCATATGTAACCAACCCACAATTTGCTGGTGGTGTTGAGGTAACTGCAGTTTCTGGCTCTGACTTTGATAATGCTAGTGGAGATAATCCTGAATTTGGATTTGTAGCTGGTGGATTATATGTAGGTCAGTTAGGAAATTTGACAGTAAAGACTGTTGATAACTCAGTACTTACATTTGTATCAGCATCAGGATTTGTACCTGGCTTAGTTGCTGCTGTAAGTGCATCATCAACTGCTGCTAGTATCATTGCATTAAAGTAAAAGTATGTTTAATCTGAATTACAACTTTATAGGTTCTCAAAAACAAAACAGAGATGTGGAAGGTTTTCAACCATTTCCTCGTACTGATGAATTTGCTAATTATTTAGTATTAGCTATTGCAGGTACAGTGTTTGAGAGAGATTATGAGCCACAATTCGGTGTAGATGTACCTTGGCAAGATATTAGTGGATACATTAGAGGTGATTATACCAATATTTCAGGTTCTTTAACTGGTAGTGGTATCATTAGTTCATCTACCGAAGTTAATAAATTTACAAATAGCGGATATCCATCTTCTTTATATCTTACCGGTTCTATTTCGGCTTTATTTCCAAATGGGGGTACTCCCAAAGAAGGGTTAAACCTTACTACGGGTTCATTACAATCTGGTTCAGTAATTGCTGGTACAACGGGCCGTTCATCGGTAGGAGCAGTAATTGAAGCATGGGTAGCATTAGAAGATGCATCAGCTGTATCGCAATCATATAAAGATTTAGCTTATATGGCTACCGATGTTCCTCCGGGTGGTATCTCAACTTATTGGTATTCGGCTAACTGGAATGGTGATGTTAATCCTGGTGCTGAAATTGATTTGGTAAGTGGTTCATCAAGGTTTGTGGTTGATAAGGAAACCGATGTTGAACAAATTTTTAATCCATCTATTTCTGGTTCTAGAAATTTAGAGCAATTACAATGGAATCACTTTGCGGTATCTATTGAAGCACCTTGGGATAATGGATTAGATAGTGAACCTTGTAAAGTAAGGCAATTTATTAATGGAGAAATGGTTGCTTATGGAGAATTAAATGCAGATATTAAACAATCTCTGAATCCATTGCAAGTATTAGGACATGTTGGAGATGACCAATTGGGCAATCCATGGATTGATTTACCAGCATATATACAAGATTTACGAATCTATAATGGTACAAATAAAAACTATACAGGTTCGTTTACTCCACCATCATCTATGATAGTGGGAAGCCCTTGGGCTTAAAAATTAAACAAATCAAAACTTAATTGTTAAATAACTAAATAATCAATATTATTATGAACTCAAAAAATGTACTAAACAAGATTATCACTCTACTTTCTGCAGAAGATAAGCAGAGTGTTGAATTAGCATTCGCTGAATTAGCGGATGGTACAGTACTTGAGTCAGCCACTTTTGATGTAGGTGAAGAAGTATTCGTTGTTGGTGAGGATGGAAGTAAAACGCCAGCACCAGACGGAGAGCACGAACTTAGATTGAGAGATACTGAGGACGTTGAAACTCGTTTCAAAATCTTCGTAACGGATGGCAAAATTACTGAAAGAGAAAACATTGAATTAGAGGAAGAAACTGAAGAGGTTGAAGCATTGCCTGAAACTGAACTTTCTGACGCTGAGGAGATAAAAGAAGAAGCTGATGTTGATGTGGTTAACTTAGAAGAGGTATCGAAGAAAGTAGAAGAAATGGCTTACAGAATCGATGAATTGGAAAAGAAAATCGCTGAAATGAAAGAGCACGAAGAAGAGAAAGAGGAAATGGAAACTGAAGAAGAAAAAGAAGAAGTTGAAATGACCGCTGCACCTTTGAACGGAGCTCCTAAAACAATGAGGCCGATTACAAACACTAGAACAAGAACAGCATCACCGCAAGCTGCGTTCTTACAAAAACTTTATAACTAAATTAAATTTAATTAAAATGAGACAAAGACAAAATTTCGTATTGCCTTCAATCACCTCGACTTACGCTGGTGAAGCGGCTGGGAAATACATCGCAGCTGCGTTATTGAGTGCTAAAACTTTGGACCAAGAGGCTGTATCTATCATGCCTAACGTGAAGTACAAATCAGTTGTACAAAAGTTAGATGTTAGTGGTATCGTACACGATGCTTCTTGTGATTTCACAAACTCTGGTAGTGTTGCATTATCAGAAAGAATTTTGGAGCCAAAAGAGCTTCAAGTTAACCTGGAACTTTGTAAATCAGAGTTCGTATCATCATGGGAGGCGCTACAATTAGGGTACTCTGCATTTGATGAAATCCCTGCATCATTCAACGACTTCTTAGTATCGTATGTTGGTGGTAAAGTTGCTGAAGCAACTGAAACTTCAATCTGGCAAGGTAACAGCGCTACAAATGGTGAATTCGGTGGATTCCAAACTATCATCTCTGCTTCTGCAGCTGCTGGTGGTGCTGGAGATGCAATTCAATCTTCAGCAAGTGGTTCAATCACTTCAACGAATGTAATCGCTAAATTAGAAGCATTAGAAACTGCTATTCCTAACACAGTGTACGGAAAAGAAGATTTAGTAATCTATGTACCTACTAATGTTGTTAAAGCTTACCAACAAGCTTTAGGTGCTAACTACGCAAACGGATGGAACAACCAAGTAACTGTTGGTGCTAAACCACTAGATTACAATGGTATTCCATTAATGCACTGTCCAGGTATGACTAACTCATATATGGTTGCAGCTCAGAAATCTAACCTATTCTTCGGCACAGGTTTACTTTCTGACTACAATGAAGTGAGAGTGTTAGACATGGCTGACCTAGATGGTTCACAAAATTATAGAATCATCATGAGATATACGGCTGGTACTCAAACGGGTATCAACTCAGATATCGCAATCCACATCCCTGCATAAGGAGAAGTGAATATATAACGGATTAAGGGGAGGGTAACCTCCCCAACCATCCAAAGTTTTAAGTTTAACTAATAATAAAAAATAATAACACTATGGCTACTTGTAATTTGACAGCTGGAAGAAACGAAGTTTGTAAAGATAGTATTGGCGGCTTGCAAGCTGTTTACTTTCTAAACTATACTTCTGCATCTTTCGATAAAAACGCTGAATTGGAGGTTACTGGACTTCCATCAGGTTCTACTGTGTACAAATATGAACTTAAAGGTACTTCTGCTTATACTGAAACTGTTAACACTTCAAGAGAGAATGGCACAACCTTCTTCTCTCAAGAAACTGTACTTAACTTAAAGAGATTGACTAACGAAATGACTACTCAATTAAAGCTTATGGCTTATGGTAGACCTCAAATCGTTGTTCACACCAAAAATGGTGAATCTCTTTTAGTAGGTGAACAAAACGGAGCGGATGTGACTGCTGGTACTATTCAAACTGGTGCTGGTTTAGGTGATTTATTTGGATACTCAGTAACTTTAACTGGTGAAGAGAAACTTCCTGCAGCTTTCTTATCAGGTTCAACTGAGGCTAACCCATTTGCAGCATTTACTGGAGATGGTTTACCAACAATTGTATCTGGAACAGGAAACTAAGATATATTTCATAAATATATAACTAAATTAAAGGCTCTCTTAGTGAGAGCCTTTTTTTATGCCCTATTTTGGAAACGCAGACATCTAATACTTATGTATGGAGAGTTGTTAAATAGTTAAAGACAACTTAAATACACAATATATGCAATCGTACTATATTTCAGGCTCGAATGTGTTTACATTTAGAACATCACAAACGGGTTCATCAGATTTGACATTATATACTGAGGATATGTTAACTTTATTAACATCCTCTGTATCTTTATCAGATTATACATTTAATGCTGAGCAACAAATCTTACAATTTACTGCATCTCTTACCGCATCGGTTGGTGATGAGTTTAGAGCGTATATTAAAGATGGCTGTGATAACACATTATGGGATGGTACTATACAATGTTACGCATCTCAGTCTATCAATAAGCCAGTATATAAAAACCAAAACACAAGCGGTAGTTTTATTAGTAATGATACCGTAAATGAATATATAATTTTAGCATAATGAAAGATAATTTAAAATTTGTAAGTTTAACTAGACAGGATATACCCGATATTGTAGAGGATGTAAAAACAAGATATCAATGGGTGCCTGTGGGTATCATCGGACAAGATGATTATTTTCCTATTATTACTGATGCATATCAAACCTCAACTACAAATGCAGCTTGTGTAGAGGGAGTAGCGGATTTAATATATGGAAAAGGATTATATTCTGAGAACGAAGAATTTGATGAGATATTCCAAAGAATGGTATCGCAAAAAGATATCAAAAAAGTAGCATTTGATTTAAAGTTATATGGTAATGCTGCATTCCAAGTATTTTGGAACGCTGACCATACTAAGATTAAAAAACTATTCCATACTCCAGTACAAAATCTAAGAGCTGAAAAGATTTATGATGCAACTGCTGTACAAAACTACTACTATTGCTATGATTGGAGTGATGTAAAAGCACAAAGAGAAAAAACAAAATTACCTGCGTTTGGAACATCGCAAGAAAACATAGAAATTCTTTATATTAAAGATTATACACCATCTCGTTTTTATTACTCTTTACCTGATTGGATTTCAGCTTTACAATTCTCATTCTCTGAAGCAGAATTAAGTAACTTACACATTAATAATATTGAGAATGGGTTTTTGCCGCTGGTGATGGTTAATATGAACAACGGAGTTCCCGCACCAGAGGAAAGAGATACTATTGAAGCGATGATTGAATCTAAGTTTACAGGTACTCGTAATGCTGGTAGATTTATGGTTTCATTTAATGATGACCCGGCGGTGAAACCTACAATTGATACAATCACTACTGAGAATTTGCATGATAAGTACCAATATGTAGCTGAATACGCTCAGGATAGAATTCTTGTAGCGCATAGGATTACTTCTCCACTTCTATTTGGTATTAGAACCGCTCAGAATGGTTTCTCCTCTCAGAGTGAAGAAATGAAAACAGCATATTCTATTATGCAAACTATGACAATACAACCATTCCAACAATTAATCATCGAAAGTTTATCTGATGCATTAACTTGGGGTGGATATACTAAAGATACAGAGTTATACTTTGAACAACTTACACCTCTTGCTATTCTTTCTACAACGGCAGAAGAAACTGACCAAACTATTGAAGAAGTTGAAGAAGATATCAACAAACAAATGGAAAGTCCTGAAGAAATGGAAGATACTAGCAGAGAAGTAGGAGATATAGAAGAAATCACTAACGATAAAATATTTTAACTATGGCTTTTGGATTATTTATAAGCAGAAACGATATCATCAAAACAACTCCTTTACAAGGAGCAATTGATGCTGATAAACTATTACCTTTTATTAAAACGGCACAAACTAAGTATTTGGAAAACCTATTAGGTACAGTACTATACAACAAATTACAAAATGATATAGAATCTCAAACTCCATTTACGGGTTATTATCAAACTCTTATGCAAGATTATGTAAAACCTTGCGTAATTTGGTATAGCTGTGTTGAATACATTCCATTTAGTGGAACATCGTTCAAATCTGAAGGTGCAGTTAAACATAAGAGTGAACAAAGTGAAGCAGTATCTAAAACTGAGATAGATTACTTAACTCAAAAAGCGCAAGATAATGCCGAATGGTATGCTACGAGATTGCAAGATTATCTAATAGCTAATTCATCTAATATTCCTGAATTCTTAGAAACTACGGGTGATACAACAATGATTTACCCAGACCAATCAAATCAATACTTTAGCGGATTACAATTATAGAATATGGCAAATGTAGTACAAAATCAAGATAGGAATTATTCTCTTTATTATAATGTTTTAGATTATTTTAAAGCGATTATGAAGAACCATCCCTCACTCAACTATGTTTCGCAGGGAGATGTGTTCTCTATCGATAACAGGGAGTTTCCTGCGTACCCTTTAGGTAACATTTTAATTACAAATACTGTATTAACAGAAAAAACTATTATCCATTCTTGTCAACTTACAATTGCGGATAAAGTAAAATTAAAATCTAATGAATCTAACCCCAAAACAAACGAACAATCTATTCCTTATTACGGCACTGATGATTTGGTTGATATTCTTGCTAATACATTAGCAATTGTTAATGATTTAACTACATACACACAATTTTCAGTAGAATCATTTGATATACCAGCTAACATTAGTGTAACACCATTTAGAGATAATTTTGATAACGGATTAGCTGGGCATGTGGCTACATTTGACTTAGTAGCATTTGGTTTCAGAAATAGATGTACATATACATTACTTACTGATTCAGATTTAGATTTTAGTTGTTAATGAAAGAATTAAAGGATTTAGCTAAAGGATATAGAAAGTTAGCTGCAGAAGCTATCTATCCTGGTTTGCCTTATTCTAAATACAAAAGAGCACCTAAATCTCCTTTGCCTGAGAATCCAAACGGACAAGGTTCAAGAGCATTCTCTACTGGTAACTTACTAACTAAATTTATTTCTTCACCACAAAACGCAATTGATAAGATTGCATCTAAAGTGGGTGATGGATACCAAATCGTAGTACAAATTGCTCCTGATGGAGCTGAGTATGGTAGATGGGTACACTATGGTACGAGAAGAATGATTGAAAGACCTTTTGCTGAGATTGCAGCTGAAGATAGAAGGTTTACACAATTGTTAGATGAGTTTATGGAAACCGAAACTGAGAAAAAAGTTGATGGTGAAGTAAAAAAGCTAGATGATTTGTTTAATAAAGCTGGATTTAAGATAAGTTAAACCATCAAATACTTTTAAAAACAAATCGGTTAAAATAGAAAAGATTTATTATGGCAATCGAAATCTTACAATATCCATCAAGTTGTTCATTAGCACAATCACCCATTGTGTGTGCAGTTAGTGAATCTCTAAGTGGTAGTGTAGCATCATCATCATTTCAATACATAGCAGAATTATGGTATTGGACAGGAAGTGAATCAGATAGTGGTTCATTCTCTGACTTTACTCTAGCCAAATATCCAAACACTTCATTGAGTGGGATTTTTGACTTTAGTAAAATTATTAATTCTACATTACAAGACCCATTAGAAGAAAATCCTTCTAACACAATATTTTTTAAAGCAGAATTTTATCATCAATTTATTTCAGCATCAGCATTCGTAACTTCATCGCATGTTGAGACAGGAATATATAAAGCGATTGATGGATATGCAATTTATCAAGAACCAATTACTCAATCTTTAGAAGATAAAACACCTTATTGGCCTATAATGAGTGATGGACCTGCAACTCAAACATCGTTTGATGGAAATATTGGTAGAATGGGTATCTTTGCTTGGAGTGGTAGTGGAGATATTGCAGATGCTGTATTATACACTGGTGGAATACAATCTTCATCATTCGATATCACTGGTTCAGCTGATACATCAGGTCAAATCGCATCTTTCCCAATTGGTGATGGTGAAGCAGATTTTCCATTAAGTTCTTCATACGATTTCTTTACAGTAACACCTCTAAAGGATGGAGCTGCTATTGGTGATTCTATTAGATTTAATATAGAGTGTGAAAAGAAATATCCTAATGTAAGAATCAAATGGAAAAATAGATATGGACAGTTTGATTTCTTAAACTTTAATTTAGTAAGTAGAGAATCATTTAGAACGGATATCAAATCATTCCAACAACAAATTGGTAGTTGGGGTTCACCTACTTTATCGTATAACAATTACGATTCATCTAGACAAAATTATTCAGCAGATTCAACTCAAACGCTAACAGTAAATTCAGATTGGTTAAGTGAAGATTATAATGAGATTCTAAAGCAATTAATGGTTAGCGATGAAATATATTGGATTTACAACGAAAGTACAGGAGATTTAAGACCTATCACTATACAAACGAATTCTATTTCATTTAAAACAAATGTAGTAGATAAATTAATCCAATACTCATTTGATTTCGAATTTGGACAGGCATATAAATTAATTTTATAAAATATGGGAGTAACATCAACTCAAGGTTTTAATTTTAAATTAGTAGCCAATGGTGTAACATTAGATTTATTCAAAGATGAAACTATCACCATTTCGGACAACATTACTGGTTTATTTGATGTAGGTACATTACCTACTGATTTTTCTCGTAATATTACCTTACCAGGTTCAAAGAAAAACAATGAATTCTTTGAGCAGTATTATGATATTTCAGTAGAAAATCCATTTCTATTTTCTACATCAAATAAAGTAGATGCATACTTTGATTTTGATGGTTTATATTTAGCTAGTGGTTATCTACAATTGAACAAAGTAAATGTAGTAGCAAACAAATACATTGATTCTTACGAAGTAACTATCTTTGGTTCTCTTGCATCTTTTGCTAGAGAAATCAATAGAGCATTCTTAACGGATATTACTACATTAGAAACTCTAAACCATAGTTCATCTTTTCAGAACATAACTGCATCGTGGGATAGAAATTTATTTAATGGTGATATTGTTTATCCTCTAATCGATTATGGACAGGATATCGCTTATACTTCTGCGATAGTAGGAAATAGGCCTGGTATTGATTTAGCTGATGGTTCACTTTCAGTACAAGATTTTAAACCTGCTATTAGAGTTAAGAAAGTATGGGATGCTATCTTTGAGCAGTTTGGTTTTACTTATCAATCAGATTTTCTAACCTCATCGTTATTTGATAATTTATACATGTCTTTACACAATGGTGGTAAACACCCTGAATACGATGGTATAGATTTGGAAACCTATGGTAAGGCAAAGATTGCACCTATTAGTGGTTCTTCAGCTGATTCACAACTTTTAGTAAATGGAGATTGGACAAGAATAGGACCATGGGAAAACAACGAATTTGACCCGCAAGGATTTATCGGAGATGGTATGTCTTATGTAATGAATGATAGACAATCACCTTTGAGAGGTAAAATAAACTTAAAGTTTAAAGTATCAGGTTCATTAGGTGTACCACAATTTCAATTAGGTTTGTTTGAAACAGGTTCGGTAAATACTGGTTCACAAGCTGATTTAAATGATTCAACAGGTTCTTATTGGCAAGAAGCTGTGGATGTATGGAATAATTATTTAATACAAGAGTATTCAGTAACGAATGGAAAGGGTGATGTTGATTATGAATTAGAATACTATTGGAGTACTAATGGTTCAATCCCAGCAAATAAAGCAGTGTATCCAATGATTAGATACGATGATTTTGGTGGTACTAACTTTACAGTAACTCTTTCACCTGATGGTGATGAAACATCTTATTGGGAATTTACAAGTCAAGTTATTGCTGCAGATTGGAGGGTTTTAGATATTGCTGACCAAATGCCAATAGGTGAGAGTGGAATCAAAATGATTGATTTTATACAAGCGGTACAAAGAAAGTTTAATCTCATTATATACCCATCGAAAACTAAACCAAAAGAATTTATCGTAGAAACCTTTAATAATTGGTATAAGCAAGGTGAGGTAAAGGATTTTAACAAATACATCAATTTAGATGAAAAGTTAGAAGTAATACCAGCTAATAACTTAGCAGTAAATAAATTAAGATTTGGACATAAAGCTGATAATGATTTATTATCACAAAACTTTAAGAAAGAAACAAATAGACCTTATGGTGAATCGTTCTTTATAGATACTCAAAACTTTTTCTCACAAGGAGAGTTCAAAGTAGAACCAGCAGATGCAGCATCACCTTTGAGATATGTAGCAGGTACAGGTTTAAGTGGTTCGATAACTCTACCAACTTTATATGCATTATCTTATCAAAGAACTACATCTATATATCCTTACGATTTATGTAATACTACTACTCGTGCAGGATTTACTGATAATCCATCAGGACTAATTGATGAAGGTTATTATGTATATACAAATGCATCAGGTGCACCACTTACGGGTTATCGTTATGTAGCAAACCCATCATCGGGTGATATATACATTATAAGTCCATCAACGGGATTAGTTACTTCATACACAACAAATTGTGCAGATGAACCAACAAGTTAATTATGGCAGCAGATAAGATATACATACCAACATTTATTGCGGATAACGAATTTAATCCTTCGAATGTACTTCCACGCTTCTTTTTCTACAATGGTGAAAAGGAATGTCAACCATATAGAGTATGGTATGCAAATGACCCTAATTTATTTAGTTTATTTGTAACATCCTCAAATACGTTTCCATACTTTGACCATTACGATACAGGTTCATCAGCAGATGGTATTCCAACAACTGATTCGAATTCACTTCTATTTTTTAATGAAACACCTGCATATGGTTCTACACCAGGTAATACTCTTTTCTCAGAATATTGGCAAACTTATATTGAGTTATTGTATGACCCAACAACAAGGTTGATTAATTGTTCCGCTAATATTCCATTGGCTGATTATTTTAAGATGGAATTAAATGATATATGCGAGTTCAGAGGTAACTACTACCATTTACGAGCTATCAATGATTATAACCTGGTAACAGGCGAATGTAAAATTCAGCTTTTAGGACCTATCATCCAAGATGCTATGGATAATATTCTTAAAAAAGCAGCAGTGAGTGGTTCTATACCTACACAATAAATTAAAATTGTTAAAATGATAACTAAAGTTATTGACTTATTAAAAGAAGATAAATTCTACGGAGTCTCCAAAAGGGTGGATGTTGGAAAGGGAAAATACAAAATCCCTTACAATTGGAAATCACTTTGGAATTTACTAAGAAGATTATAGTATGGCTGAGAATCAAAAAACATATAAAACCACAATTGAAGTAGAAACTCAAGAAGCAGCTAAGAATATGGAGCTGTTAGAGAGAACTGTATCTACATCATTAGGTGAGTTTGATAACTTAAATGAAGCTATTTCAAAAACTCAGGATACATTAGGTAAGTTAGACCCTAAATCAGCAGAGTTTAAAGAATTATCTAAAGAGTTATCAGATTTAAAAGATAATTTAAGAGATACTGAAATCCAATCCGTTAGATTTACCGAAGCCCTCGCAGCTCAGCCAGGTGTTATCGGTTTTGTAGGTCAATCATTAGAGGGGCTTAGAGGAACTTTCCAAGTCTTTATGGCAAATCCTATCATAGCTGTATTAGCTGGGATTGCAGGGGCACTTCTTGCTCTGAGAGAGTCTCTTACACGTACTGAAGAAGGTACTGAAAAGTTAAATAAGATAACTCAAGGGTTTACTAAGATTCTAAACGGATTATTTGCAGTAATCGAACCAATCGCTATGCAATTAGCTGATTTGGTGGTTGGTATATTAGAGAATGATAAGGTAATGAATGGTTTATCCAAAACTGTTGGTGTTCTAACAGGTGTATTCACTACTTTATTTGGTACACTTAAATCAGTAGCTGGATTTATCATTGGTACATTAGTAAACAATTTTAAAACACTTATCGGAGTTGCTAAAGGAGCTGGTGATGTTATCGCTGGTGTGTTTACCTTTGATTGGGATAGAATTAAAGAAGGAGCAAATGCTGCATTTGATGCGGTTAAAGAAGGTGTTAAAGGAACAGTAGATAATGTAAAAGAATTAGGTAACGGAATCGTAGATGCCGCTGTAGATGGATTTAAAGCTGGTGAGAAGCAATTTAAAGAAGGATTTAAGAGATTAACTGAAGAAGAAAAAGAAGCAGCTGAGAAAGCAGAAGAGGAAAGAAAGAAAAGAGAAGAAGAAAGATTAAAAGCAGTTGAAGAAGCTCAAAAAGTACAAACTGAAGCGTATCTTGCATCGTTGGATGCTAGAAGTGCTGAGTTGTTTACTAGAGAACAAAAGTATCAAGAGGATTTAAAGAAATTAAAAGCTGCTGGTATTACTGATTTTACTCAGTTAGAAGAAAACTATCGTAAAGATGTACAAGAGATAAACGATAAGTACGATGCGGAAGCAATAGCTAAACAGGAAGAGCAAATCGCTAAACAAAAGGAGTTGTTAGATGGTATCACCGAATATCGTTCCATAGAGATAGAATTACAATTCCAAAGAAACGAAGAAAGATTTAATAGAGAGATTGCCGCAATCAATGACCAAGAAAAAGCTTTAATTGAAGCTGCAAAAATGGCGGCAAATGAATTGTTGAGAAATGAACAATTAACTGATGAAGAAAGAATCAGAATTATTAATGAAACGAATCAAAGAATTTCTGAGATTGAATCCAATGCATCTGCGGATAGATTATTAGCACAAGAACAAAGATTTGAAGGTAGATTAGCATTATTAGATGAAGAAAAACAAAATCTTTTAAATAATATTAATGAAACTACAAGATTATTATTAGATAATGACCAATTAACTGAGGATGAAAGAACAGCTATTAAATTACAAGCTGAACAACAAAGAGAGTTAATTGAAAATGATTTTAAAGCTAGAAAGAAAGAAGTTCAGTTAATAGAAAAAGAAGATGAATTACTTGCGATTGAATCAGAGTTAGCACAATTAGGATTAACATACGATAGACAGAGAGAGTTAATCGCTGAGAAAGAAGAATTACTATTAGAGCAAGAAGGATTAACTGAAGAACAAAGAACAGCGATTAAGAGAGCAGCAGCTCAAGAGAGAATGGCTATTGATATGGAGGAGTTAGATGCGAAAGCTGAAATCCAAAATGCTCAATTCGATTTATTATCTCAGTTCGGTTCGTTCTTAGGTCAGATTGCTGGTGAGAATAAGAAGTTAGCTATCGCAGCTGTAATCGCTGAACAAGTTGCGGCTATTGGTAGAATCATTACCAACACTGCTATCGCTAATGCTAAAGCAGTTGCGGCATCTCCACTAACCTTTGGACAACCTTGGGTAGCAATCAATACGGCATCAGCTGCTATTGGTATCGCATCATCAGTTGCTGCTGGTGTGAAAGCAGTTAGAGATATTAAGAATTCTGATAAATCACAATCAGCTCCATCAGGTGGTGGACAAAGACCTGCAAGACCTGCAGCTCCTTCAGCATCTGCAACATCAATACCACAAACTGTAGGTACGGGTGGTGAACAAAATACAGGTTCACAAATTTCAGAAGCAATTGCTGGAGCACAACAAAGAGATGAAGATAAACCGATAAAAGCTTATGTAGTTAGTTCTGATGTTTCATCACAACAAGCGTTGGATAGAAGAACTAATTCTGCAGCAACATTCGGATAAAATTAAAATATAATTGTTAAAAAGATATGAGATTATTTGAGTTAATTATAAATGATGAAGAAATCGATGAGGTATTTGCCACATCATTAGTATTCAATCCTGCTATCGAAGCATTGGGAACTTACTTCAACAAAGATGAAGTACACTTTGCGGAGATGAAAGAAGAGGGATTGTTTATGGCGCCGGTATTAATACCTGAAAAAAAGATACTAAGAGTAGATGGTAGTGGTGTACCATATGAGGTATTCTTTTCAAAAGAAACTGTAAAGAAATTAGCTCAAAAGTATTTAGAAAAGAAATATACTGATTCAGTAACTATTGAACACGAAGATAAGGTAGAGGATGTGGTAATGGTTGAGAGCTGGATTAAAGAATCTATTGAATCTGATAAATCTAAATTATATGGTTTAAATGTACCAGTTGGAACTTGGTTAGCTACTTTTAAAATCGATAACGAAGAAATCAGAGAGAAGTTTAGAAAAGGTGAATTAAGAGCTATCTCTATTGAAGGTATGTTTGAACACTTAGAAAGAACACCGAAAGAACAATTAGAAGCTGCATCTTTATGGGATTCATTTGCAGATTATATGAACAAAGATACTGATGAATTTTCTGAAGTAGAAGCAACTGAATTCTTATCTAAAATCAAAGCTCTAATTAAAAAAGATGGTAGATTAAAAAGTGGTAAGAGAATCGAAATGGAATCGTACACCGATTACCCTGATAGTGTTTCCAATAATGCGAAGAAAGGAATCGAGCTGAATGAGAAACAGGGTAATAAGTGTGCTACCCAAACGGGTAAAGTTAGAGCTCAACAATTGGCTAACAAAGAACCAATCTCGGTTGAAACGATTAAGAGAATGTATTCTTATCTTAGTAGAGCTGAGGAGTACTATGACCCTAACCAAACTACTGAGTGTGGAACTATCTCATATTTCTTATGGGGTGGTAAATCAGCATTAGGTTGGAGTAGAAATAAGTTAAGAGAGTTAGGATTATTGCAAGAGAATGCAGAACCTACAATAGATTCTACTTATCCAGGGCAAAGAGCTGAGAGTGGTTCTTATGTAGCACCTGAGTTATTAGTAGAAGATGGAGAGTTAGATGTATATGGTTATGAAACATCACACTTCTATATTTGTCCTGGCGCTATTGGTACATTCAAACATCTAACCGAAGAAATGGATATCCAAGATGATGATTTGAAAGATATGATTAAAGCAGCAGCAGTAATCGCTGATGGTGTATTTATGATTGAAAAGAATGTAATTGAATCAGAATCAGCAACACCTACTCAATTAAAAAGAGCAGAAACATTAGTAGATATGTTCAAAGATGTATTTGAGACTGTAGATGAAAGAACAGGAATGCAGCATGATATCTCTTATATGGATGGACATATTGAAACAATTAAAAAATACCTATAATGTTTGGGTGGAATAAAAAAGTAAGTAATCGTTTATCTAACTTAGTTGAGTTACAAGCTGAGACTATTTCACTTGCTCAATTAAAACAAATATTATATGATTCTTACGAAGTATTCAGTATTTGGGGTCAAACCGAAGGTAGAACTAAACCAAGAAGAACCATCAGAGGTGAACAAATGTATTCAGTAGCTGGACCAAATGGATACGCAATGGGTGGTAGAAGAGCTAGTAATAAACCAGGTCCAAGATATTGGACAAATATGTTTGTTCCAGAAGGATATGTTATTCTTTACAATGTAAGTAAAGGTGGATTTCGTACATACCCAATCAATAGGATTACAGAAATAGAAAAAGACGGACAACGATTTAAAGTTAAATAATTATGCCAATACCCAACCCACAATCAGGAGAATCACAATCAGAATTTGTAAGTAGATGTATTGGTGAAATAAGAGGAGAATATCCACAAGACCAAGCAGCAGCTATTTGCTACAATAAATACACAGAAAATATGAACACAGAATCAAAAGTATTAAATAGAATCAAAAAGTTTAGAGAAGAAGAATTAAAAGGAATCAATCTAAACGAAGATGGCTCGGTTAATTTAGAAGAACCCTGTTGGAAAAATTACAGACAGTATGGTACTAAAATTGTTGATGGTAGAGAAGTTCCAAATTGTGTAGGACCTATTGAAGGAGTAGATTAACAATGGAAGCAAAAGATTCACTAGCAAACTTAACATCATTTGGAGCATTAGCATCAGTATGGGCTAATGTAGAAACAGCATTAACTATTATTTTATTAGTAACTGCTATTGTACTTAATGTACAAAGATTCCGTAAAGGAATGAAAGAAGGAAAAAAGGATTAACCATTTTTCCATTTATATCCTTTGTAACTATTATTAAGTTTATCTAATACATTCGTTAATGGAGCTGCATGGCCATTAACATACTTAGCAGCATCTTTTCTATTTTTAAATTCTTTGATTGGATTTCCATCCATATCACACATAATAGTTTTTTTACTATATTTTTCTCTTGTAACAGCTCCAGCTTTTTTACATTTTTCTAATTCTCTTTCTCTATGATTTTGCCAACTTTTGGTAGCAGAAGCTCTACCTGCTTTTACAACAGACTCTAACTTAAAATTTTGAACACTCTCTTTATAGGTTGATTTGTCAACTTCATAACCATATTGTTTTTGTAATTCAATTTCTCTTTGAGAAGCTATATCAATATTGGTATGAGTTTCTAATATTTCCCAGTCTTTTTTAGTTTGTTGACGTAATCTATTTTGAGGATTATTAGTACATCCTATCTTTACATCTGGTATGTGATAAATGTAATACATAATTTAAAAAATAAAAAGAGGACTAATTTCTTAACCCTCTTTAAAAATAATGAAATTAAATGTGGTAACCCTTTTAGGCGGTTACTAGTTCCTTTTCTTTTTGTTCTAAGATTTCTTCATAAGAATACATCAATGATTCAACCTCACCAAAGTATTTAGTAACTTTAGAGGACATTGTTCCGAAATACTTTGTTTCCATATCAGAGATAAACTTTCTCATTTTTGAAATGTTGTGAGGCCAGATATACTCTGATTTGTTGTTATACAATTCTTTTCTAAGAGTGTCAAATGTTGACCACTCACTTTCGGTAAGTTCTTTGTATTCTACCATTTTGTTTTATGTTTTAAAGGTTTATTAATTATTACTCTACTAATATAAGAAATTATTTTGAAACATGCAAGTCTTTTTGTATTTTTTTTACAAATTGTATGACTTCATCTAATTTTATCATTTGTTCTTCGGCTTGTTCATAAGGTACAATCTCTGCACATCTTTCTATAAGTGTTACAAGCTGCTCTACTGTTAAGTCTAAATATTCTAAGTTTTTCATATTTTACTAATATAGGAAATAAATTTGACATATACAAGCTTTTTGTAAATTATTTTTTATTTTTTATGTAAATAATTACTTCGTTGTAGTATTCAATGAAATGCTCGTTCCATAAATCCCATTTGATATCTACACCATTAACGGAATATATCTGATGGTTGGGAAATACTCTTAGGAACACATCTCTAAACTCTCTAAACTTTTCCTTGAGTTTAGGATTAGATAAATGCCACTCACCTGCTACCTTACCTAAGTTCTCTTTCAACCAACAAAGGTTCTCTATATTAAACACATCGTACTCACCACCTTCGCAATCCGTTTTAAGAAAGTCAATTCTATCTATATTATATTCTTTGATTAAAGTAGAAAACTTAATACCATCTACCCATTGTGGTGTGAGAAATGTAGGTACTTCACCATCCGAATCAGGTTCACCATACACTTGTTCCATATTAGTTGGAGCATCCTCATGCCAAATAGCTTTGTTGATACAAGTGATATTATCTTCTTTAGTATTCTTTAGTAAAGTTGGAAACTGAGAATAAGAAGCTTCTACACAATATATCTTAGAAGGGTTCTTATCTTTAATAACGCAAGGAAAAGGACCGATAGAAGCTCCTAAATCTAAAACTACATCACCTTCTTCTACTTCAAAATGTTTTTCGTATATGTTAGTATCAGTTGTAAAAAATTCTTCTTCTATCAATCTCCTCATTCGATTCTGAGGTGCTGACATCCATCCCCAATCAAAATTACTTAGTGAATGCATCTTGGAAATTTTCTTTATCATAAACACCACTATCGATGTTTGTAATCATTGCTTTGAATATTGAAATCTTTGAATTGTGTTCTCTATAATCTATCTTAGGTAAACACTCATTAGGATGTTTTTCTATAATCCATGCTAATTTTTTTCTTTCTTCTGAATGATACGCTATCATATTATTAAGATGCGCTTTTATATTTTCTTTAATTAATTCTGCCATATTATTTTATTTGTATTACAAATATACAAAATTATTTTTATATATCCAAATTTATTCAAACATTTTTCTTACATCTGCGCAGATACCCTGATATAATCCATCTTCCCATCGTTGATATGCTTTAAACCAACTGTTAGGTGGTTCTTTAAAACAAAAAGCATGTAAGCCACAATCTAATCTTCGTTCATCATCTCCGTGATATTCACTTACATAAGCTTTATCTCCTAATATCTTTGTAAATGTTTTACCTACTCTGATTTTACAAAAGGGTTGCCAATTATCAAACTTACTTATCTCAGTTGCCCAAGTCAAATCAACCAACATTTTATTCTCAAATCCTAAATGGATTCCGTGTGAAAGAATATATTTTAATTGCTCTTCGTCTTGTAGTTCGCCTGTGAGAACTATATCGAGGTCTCTTACTATTCCGTTGTAATGGCCGAAATGCCTCTCACAGAAGCTACCTACTAAGTTTACCTCATAATCTTCTAATCCCTTAATAGTTTTAAATTCAGTCCACCAATTAGCAAAAGCTTCTAAGGTAGGTCTACGGTATGGAGTTGTTGTGGTAACATCACCCCAAGTTGCCTGAAAGAATGGTGGTTTCTTTAATCTCATATTCTACAAAAAGAAAAAGGGGATTCCTCCCCTCTCTCCTCAAATTAATTAACCTTAAAAAGTGAAGGCCAACTCAACAATCAAGGGTAAACGAATAAAAATATGATAAGAATAGTTAGATGTTGACCTTCTCTAATAAATATATACGAGCGTATGTTTTTAAAAAAATATTTAAAATTTTTTATGTTTTTGGACACTGTGTTATATTTATAGATGTAAACGATAAAACGAATAAACTATAAAACTTAATAACATTAATTGGAGCTCGTACAACTCCCTCTCTTATTTTTTGTAATACACCCTTCGTAAGATGATTAGTTGTATGTAAAATGTACCTTAGGCACCGTTGAGAATACGGGAATAACTCTGAAAAGAGGAATAAGTGAAACTAAGGCAAGGTGGAGCTAAGAAAGTAGGTAATGAGGTAATTCCTTTTTCTTAGTCTGGTGTAGGACCAGTTGTTGACTGATGACAAGTTAACATTCTCACCCCAATGTGAGTAATATCACAGAAGGGTGGATTGTATCCCTCAGACAAGTTAAACTGTTATTTCTTCTTTATAAATTTGGATTATTAAGATTTATTTCGTATATTTGTAAAAATTAAATAATAAAAGTTATGAGTGCAGAAAAAAAATACAATGAATGGTTTGAATTTACAAAAGATAAGGTAGATGTACATCTAGCAAACGAATTCAATAGAATTTTTAAAGATTTATTAGAAGAACACAACATTGAACCAATGAAAACGCAATAAACCAATATGAAATCAAAATTATTTAAACATTACGAAAGAGAATTTGAACAATCAGAATTTTCAGATAGACCTAATTTAAAAGAAGGCTGGATTCAAAATAAAATGAAGAGAGACTTAGAAGATTATCTATGGGATGTCAGAAATAGAGATTTAGCTGAACAAGAAATAGAAAGACTAGAATCAAAAAAAGACATAAGCTAATATTTATAAATGATAATTATTTATCTGCCAATAAATATTTATTTTCCTTATTCAAGAAAAGGGGTCATAGTATCCCTTTTCTTTTAACCTTACTTAATATATGATTTGTTTAATAAAATTTGGAAACATAGTAGAGGGATTAATCAATGTAATTACATTAGGTTGGGGAAAAGATTTAGCTATGTGGATAGCAAATAAATTAGGATACGCAGATTGCGGGTGCGAAAGACGTCGTGTGTATTTAAATAAGTTATTTGGTTGTAAAGAAAAAGGGATATCATTATGAGTTCAGAAAAGTATTTACCTCTTACTGAAGAGGAATTTAAAAGATTAGAAGGAGAATTAAATTTAATAAAAGCTTTCCTACCAGAAGGACAGATGCATTTTATTTGGTTGATGTATAACAAAATCAGAAATAAAACAGAAACACAGCCGTGTTCTTGTAAAAGTTCTGCTAAGTTATGGGCACAAGCAGTTAATGCATTACGTGATTTTGTGAAGGAAAGAAGTGAATAAAGAAACTAAAAAAAGATTAGATGTACTATACAGAAAACATCATCAATGGTTATTTTCTGTTGCATTCAAAGCTAGCAAAGATATGATAATATCTGAGGAGTTAGTTCAGGAATTGTACCTCTATCTTTTAGAAAGAAATGATGAAGCTCTCTACTTTAAAGATAGTTACAATCTACAATATTGTAGAGCGTTTATCATCAGTAGATTCTACAATCTTAAAAAAGTAGATAATAGATGGTTACCTTTATTTTCAGATTGGGATAGTGAAGATATACCATATGATGAAGAATGGGATAATAAATTGGAAAAATCATATAAAGAAGTTTTAGATGAATTATCTCAAATGAAGAAAAAGAAAGGTTGGTCATCAGCAATGTTGTTTGAATTATATTGGTTTTCAGATAAAACATTTGATGAATTGAGTAAAGAAATAGGCATATCTAAGAGCACAGCGTTCTTAAATGTAAAGAAAATAAAAACATTATTAAAAGAAAAATTAGATAATCCATTTAATAAGGAAAAAAATGAAGAATAAAGAATTAGAGCAGATAAGAAAGAAAAATAGTAAAAAATTAGAACAACTTCTAACTAATCCAAAACGGGTAGAAAGAGCAGCTAAGAAAATGTATCCTAAGAATTGGAAAGTTATATTCTCAGGAGAAAGACATCCCTTAAATCAAAGTAGAGATAAATAATATGGAAGCAAAATTAAAAGAAAACTTTAGAAGTTTAATGAAAAAAGGCAAAGAAGGTGTATGGTCATACATTGAAGAAGCCGAAACTTTGGGTGCAAAGATTGACAACCCAAATGAATATGATGGATATGTAGCAGATATCTTAATTAAGGTAAGAGAAGAGAAAAGATTTGATTTCTCACAATATAAAGAAGTGAGAAGGTTCATTATAGAACATCAAAGATTAAACTCAGTAAAACCGCAAGAAGATAACGATTTTATAGTATTATAAATTAAAATAAAAATGGAAAATAAAGAAGAATGGAAAAGAGTAGATATTAAAACTCAGTTTGGTAACACATTAGACTTTTTAGTATCTAACACTGGTAGAGTAAAATACCCACAAAGAGAAGTATTGACAAGATGGGGAAATTATCGAAAAACAAAAGAAAGAGAAGCTAAGTATTCATTAGCTAATACTGGTTATCCTAGATGTTCAGCTGGTCTTGTACATAGAATTGTTGCACAAGTTTGGTTGGACACGCCTGAAGGATGGGAAGATACTAAGAGTTGGGTAGTGAATCACAAAGATGGTAATAAAAAGAATAATCATTATACAAATTTAGAATGGGTTTCTCATAAAGAAAATTGTAAACATTATTTTGATTCAGATAAATCAATAGAAGATGGTAAGTCTCAGCCCGTAGAAGTTTGGCATAAAAATGGAGAATGGGTAGGAGTATTCCCACAATATCGCAAAGTAGGAGAAGCTTTAGGTATTTTACCACAATCAATATACTCACAATTATCAGGAAAAACAAAATCAACAGGCGGATATATTATAAAAAGGATTACACTAAAAGAATATCATGCCAAAAAAGATAAAAAGAGATTATAGCTACGAAGATTACTTAGAAATCAAAAAAGAAACCAAACGAAAGTTAGATAAGATATTCGCTATGGAGAATTATCAAGAGGTTTTAGGTAGGAAGTACTATGGTGATAATTGGTTAGCTACTTTATGGGGAAATCATCCTGCAAGAGCTGAGAGGCATAAAGAGAATACTCAAAAAGCACTTCGAAGAATGAAAGGAGAATTTGTTCCTTATAGAAAAACACAAAAAGAATTAGCATGTATTCAATTTGATTTAGAAGGAAATAAAATAAAAGAATGGGAAAGTGTAAATCAGGTAATAGAAGAATTAGGATGGAAAGAATCAGCAGCATCTCAAATATTAAGATGTTGTAAAGGAGAACATTTAACAGCTTATAATTTTAAATGGGAATTTAAAGAAGATGAATAAGATACAAGTATATGGAATGCAGAGAAGTGGTACAAACTTCTTAGAATGGACATTAAGAAACAACTTTGTAGATTTAGAATATGATGGTTCACTACATTCAATTGGAAATGTGAAAGGAGATATGAGATTTGGTATTCAACAATCCCTAAAGCATTGTTTACCTAATTTGGAAAACGGAAAAGCTCTAATCATAATGAGAGATTACGAAGAATGGAACAACTCAGTAAGAAAAAACTTTAGTGGTTGTACCTATACACTTAAAGATTACAATTACTATTATCAAACACCTCTTAGAGAAAATTGGCATCAAGACGATTATATCTTAGTAAATCACAAATGGGCTATACAAAATTATTATACACTTCTAATAGCAATTCAGGGTAGGTTTGGAGTTCGTATCAAAGAAGATTGGAAACAGCCAATGAAGCGCTTGCATTGGGATGGTGGTAAAACGCTAACGAATATAGATTTCAACTTGAATGTTAAATAGTTAGTTAAATACTACAATTTACTATGGGATTTAAAAAAGGAAAAGATTGGAACGGAAATAAATTTGGGAGACCTAGAGGCTCTCAGAATAGAAGTACTGAGATGATGAAAGTCAATGTTGCTCGTGCTGCTAATTTCGGATTAGATACCATCAAAGAAGATTATGAAAGATTGAGAGAAGAGGACCCTAAAGGTGCTCTTAATCTTTTAATGAAACTTTTAGAATTCAATTTACCAAAATTAAAATCGGTAGATATGGATGTAAAAGCTGAAGTAAATAACAAAGTAGAAAAGATAACAGTAGAAATAAAACAAAGAGATGACAACAAAGAAAACAACGAAGAGTAAAAAGCTAGGCTTAATCTTCGGACATAAATTAGGTGATATGTCTCATGCAGTTAATAAAATGGAAACATTAGGATATGAGCCCGTTTTAGTTACATGGGACAGATATAAAGATAATTTTAGTGAGTTAGATTATACTATATGGACACAACCCACACCATTACATCAGGGAATGGATTGTATGAACTTATTTTTAAAATCTAAGGATTTAGCCCTTACTCAACTAAAAAGAAAATCTATTGGAGCAGTAGCTAACTGCCACACTATTCCAACTCTTTGGGATTGGGATTTAACTAACAAAGAGTGGGAAACGCTTTTTGATTTCGAACTACATAAGGATTATGTAGATGATGTAATCCAAAGAAGATATAAAGAATTATATGGAACTAAAGATTCAGACGAGCAAGACGTTTTTGGACTTGCTGAATGAAGATAGAATAGCTATCTTACAGGGTGGTACTCGTAGTGGTAAATCCTATTCAGCAATCCAATACCTTATAACTAAAGCATTAGAGAACCCTGGCGTTCTTATTTCGGTTGTAAGGAAGTCATTCCCATCCCTTCGTATATCTGCGATGAGAGACTTTAAAACAATCCTTAAAGAATGGGAGATTTGGGATGAGGAGAATTGGTATGCTTCTGAAAACTCTTATACCTTTGATAATGGTTCATCTATTGAATTCTTATCAGTACAAGATTCGGAAAGAAGGAAGGGCACCAAGCGCAATTACTTGTTCATTGATGAAGCAAATGAATTGAACTATGAAGATTACTTCCAGCTCTCTATTCGTACAACGGATAAGATTATTATTGCATATAACCCATCGTTCGCTACAAACCATTGGATATTCCAACAAGTACTCACACACCCAGACGCTACTAGATACATTACAACCTATAAAGATAATCCATTCTTAGATGATACATTAGTAACTGAGATTGAAAGATTAGAGAAAACCTCACCATCTTATTGGAAAGTTTATGGATTGGGATTAGAGGGTGTAGTAGAAGGTCTAATCTTTGATAATGTAGAAGTAGTAGATTATATACCTGAAGAATCAGAATTAATGGGATATGGTATTGACTTTGGATATACGAATGACCCAACAGCTTTAGTAGCACTTTGGAAAACACCAGAAGGCATTCTATTTGATGAGATTTGTTATATGAAAGGATTACTATCCAATCAGATAGCAAACTTTATTAGAGCCGCTTATAATCAATTTGGTAAAAAAGAAGTAATCGCTGACTCATCAGACCCAAGACTTATAGAAGAGATATTCAGAAATGGAATCAACATCAAACCAGCGGTAAAAGGACCTGATTCAATCTTAGCTGGTATAGATACAATGAAACAACACAAAATATTCATCACTAAGAAATCAGATAATATAATTGATGAATTTTACTCTTATACATTTAAGAAAGATAAAAATGAAGAATTTTTAAATGAGCCCGTAGATACAAACAATCACGCAATTGATGCTTGTAGATATATCGCTACATTTAAACTAAGTAATAAAAGAAAGAGCTTTGGCTCATACACAATTTCAATTAGATAATATGGCAACAATACACGGAAAACCTGATGATACACCTAAAGAAATGAATGTTGAAGATTTAACAAAAGAACAAATCTTACAACTAGCTCAATGGGCTAACATTTTGAATGAGGAAAATAAAAACCTTAAAGGGTATATCGTTCAACTACAAGCTCAATTAAAAACAGCAAGAGGTGATAGAGCAGTAGCTCAACATCATTTAGCTCAACACCAAGCTAATGTAATAATGACAGAAACACATATAACCACACCATTTGATAATGAGTAAGAAAATAAATTTCGCGGTCCTGTAGCTCAGATGGCTTAGAGCATTTCGATGTAGGGTTTTAACCCGAACTCTGATTGCGCGTGGGTTCGAGTCCCATCAGGACCGCGAAATTTATAAAATAGTAAACTATGAGTAAGAAAGTAAATTTAGAAATAAGTGTTCCGCAGAATTGGAAAGCAGTAACTCTAAGAAAGTATTTAGAATTACTAAAAGATATGGAAGTGTACAAAGATACACCAGAAGCAGTAGATGCGGCTCTATTCCATCATCTATGTGGAGTTGATGTAAGATACCTAAGTAAGTTGGATATATCTATATATACGGATATACGAACTCAACTACATAAACTTATGTCTGTTGAAGATTTGCCATTGGTTCGCAGATTTCATTTAGATGGAATAGAATGGGGATTCGAACCTAATCTTTCTGAAATGAGTTATGGCGCTTATGTAGATATACAAAAATACGAAGAGGTAAAGATAGATAAGAATTGGGCAGAAATAATGTCTATCTTATATAGGCCTGTTACAAATAGAATAGGTGAGTTATACGAAATCAAACCTTACAGCGGTAAAATAGATAAAGAGAAGTTTTTAGATGTAAGTATGGATGTGCATTTTGGAGCCATGTTTTTTTTTCTCAATACCTTAACGGACTTGTTGAAAGATATCCAGAGCTCTTTGAGTCAGAAACTCCAGAAGCAGGTGCTCAAGTCCAATACAACTTTCACAAAAAATGGAGCGGATACTCAGCAATTTATCAATTATCTAAAGGGAATATCCTCACCTTCGATGAAGTTTTAGCTCTAGCACTGGAAAAATGTTTATTATTTTTAGCTTTTGAAAGTGATAAACAACGAATGGAAAATATGATACATAAAGAAGTGATGAAGAAATACCAAAAGTAGTTCTCATACAATTCTTAGATTGTTTGTTAAATATAAAAACATTATGAAGCTCAAAACCGTTACTCTACCAATACCAAAGGTAGAACCAACAAAATCACACTCTTCACCTAAAAAAAGTAGAAGAGGTTGTTTATGCCCGAAAGGAAACAAATATTCGGTGAAATGTTGTAATGGTAACATGCAAGCTCAAGGAATTGGACTTATATATAAAAAATAATTAGTATGGGAAGATTAAGACCAGATAAATGGAGTGGAGTATATATAGGAGATACTAGAGGTAGAGCAATTCCTAGAAGAGGAAGAAGAGGATGTTTGTGTCCTGATGAAAATAGATATAGTAGAGAATGTTGTAAAGGAGCTTTAATAGGACAGGGAATCGGACAAACCGAAGTACCTGGCGGACAAGAAAGAGGAGCATTCTCATCAGGTTTCTCAAACGGATTTGATATATAAAAGAATTAAAAATGGCTGAACAAACAAAAGACCAATTAAGGTTAACGAACCAAACAAATTTTCCAAACAACAATACTAACTTCATTACACCTGATAGGTTAAGAGGGTTTAATGATGATATGATTGATTCTATTGCTACTACGCAAGATTCAGCATCATTTGCACAAACTGATAACTCTCTTCAAGACCAAATCAATTCATTGGTTTTAAGTGGTAGTGGTATTGTTGTTGAAGATGAAGGTACATCGATAGGTGTAGCTACCGCTCTAAACTTTACAGGTAGTGGAGTAGTAGTAACAAACCCATCAGGTACAGCAAATATCTTTATAGATGCCATTGCTGGTACAAATGGTACATCAGGTACCTCTGGTATAGATGGTACTTCAGGAACCTCAGGAATCGATGGTACATCGGGTATCGATGGTACGGATGGTACTGCAGGGACAAGTGGTGTTGATGGTACTAGCGGTACATCAGCAGTAGATGGAACGAGTGGAACGAGTGGAGTGGATGGCACATCAGGTGTGAATGGTACATCAGGAACAAGCGGAATAGATGGAACTTCCGGCGTAGATGGAACTAGCGGAACATCGGGTGTAGATGGCACATCTGGGACTTCGGGTGTAGATGGTACATCCGGAGTTGACGGTACAAGTGGTACAAGCGGAGATAGTGGTACAAGTGGTGTAGACGGTACATCAGGTACTTCTGGAGCAGATGGGACATCAGGTATTGATGGGACATCAGGTACCAGTGGTGTTGATGGAACATCTGGAGTAGATGGAACCAGTGGAACAAGCGGAGTGGATGGAGATAATGGCACTTCAGGTACTTCTGGTGCAGATGGGACAAGTGGAACTTCTGGCGCTGATGGTACAAGTGGTACATCGGGCGCTGATGGTACGAGTGGTAC
>Ga0208645_1001019_pt1 | contig 26606 bp, 20 predicted proteins | sample VirMetDEL_Sep_01_FD_184519 | JGI IMG/M metagenome (GOLD analysis project Ga0208645, IMG submission 184519) | Aqueous microbial communities from the Delaware River and Bay under freshwater to marine salinity gradient to study organic matter... | ecosystem: Environmental > Aquatic > Marine >... | reverse complement strand
TAGAATGTTTCCGCCTTGAGTAACCTTACCCATATTTGTATGTTGTAAAAGTTTTTTTACATAATAGTTAAAATGTTTATTGATATCATTCAGATTTTCAATTAACATTTTACCATATTTTTTACTTCTACTAGCTGTTTTAACAAGTTTATTAGCCCAATCATTCTTTTCTAATTTAAACTCATTTTTTATGGTTTTTTCGTCAGACATTAATTTTTCTTTAACTTGGGTTAAAAAAGAATTTACAAATAAAGCTACTCCGTCTGCATGTATTTGATATAAATCTGAATTTATAAAATCATTAGTTAACTTATCAATAGGCATAGCATCATATATATCAGGATCAAAAATAAACATTTTGTCTCCAGTATCTAGCTCATATGAAGGGAATCTTTTAGTTACATCTATATATTCTTTTATGATTTTTTTAAGCTTAGGATCCAATGTATCATAATTTTTAATTAAAGCAGGAAATCTCCAATACATATCACTTAATGGTAAATGAGCTGCTTCTTGTCCTGCTTCTTTAGTAAAATCTAAAAATCTTTTAATGTAATCTTCTTTTGCAAATTCATAATACATTTTACTAGTGTGTAATTCTGATAATCCTTTGGCAAAACTTGAGTGTAAAATTTTTCTTGCTGCTTCTTCTCCAAAACGTATTTTTGCAAATTCAATAAACATTTTAGAAACACTATCAGGATCTAGGTTATATTGTGCTAAAACCTCACCTTTTTTATTTGAGTCATATAATCTTCCAGGATGTTCTTCTGACGCCCTTGGAACGCCTTTTCCTCCACTAGCAACAATATATAAATCTTGCTCTTCATCATCATCACCTCTCACAATAAATGCAAATGCTAGCTCATCATTCTTGTAAACAAAGTAAAAATCATTTTCTGATCTAGCTGAACTGTAAAATGGTATTAATGCATAATAATCTCTAATATTTCTTACTATAGACTCTGGTATAGTAATGTTATATACAGATAATTCTCCTGATTTTACAATAAATTTAGGAGGATAAGCTTGATCTAAAGTTTGCAATGTACCGTCATCAGATACTGTATGTCCAGCTTTTTGTAATATTTCTTCCCAGGATTTTGCCATTGTATTGGCGTATCCTTTTTCATACAAATATTTTATTATTTTACTATATTTGTTTATTGTACGTGTGGGATTTTGAGCGTAATTGCCTTCAAAGTCCTGAACTTGATTTGTATTTATACCACTTATTGTTCTTACTGAAATGCTATTGGTATTGTTAAGTCCTCTAGATGTAACTACAACAAATTGGATGCTTTTTTGTGGTGATCGTATGAATAACAGATTGTATCTATCAACACCATATTCTCCGAGATATTCTTCTCGTTCCTTATCCATATGATAATTGCCACTGTCTGTGCTAAAATAAGAACTTGCATTATAATCTGGTATAATAGCTTCCAAAACTTTACTAGGTATATTTTCAATGTTATCTATAACACTTACAAGATCTCCATTTTCAAGTGTATCAATGTCTTTAAAGTTAACAATTTCATCATAACTTTTCCAAGATTTAGTGCTGCTCTCATAATACAATCCACTGCTTTCTAAATCACGTTTACCAGTGGGTTCGTATTTAATGTTTCCAGTTCCTTCCAAATATGTAACTACATCTCTTGAAACATCTGGATGTGGAGGTTGATTACTGTAACCTTTTAATTCATATAAAGTTTTATGATTGGTATCCATCCTAAAGGCAGCTTTGGTAACCATTTCTTGATTTTCTTTACAAACAAAAATATCAAATGCAACATTACCACTCATAAAATGTCCTGTTTCGCTGTTAAATTTGTAGTAGCTACCAATACAATTTTTTAAATTTTTACCCTCTTTGATTGCAACTTCTTCACTTGATATAAGGAAAATACTAATATTATTTCCTTGGTATACCTGCTGCAATCCACTATCTTGATCTTGGCCATCTCCACTTTTAAAAACCTGGCCAGTGAGTTCTACAAATTTATTTCTAGATTCAATAACATCAGTATACATATCAAAAAAGGTTTTATTTTGTGTTATTGAATTTAATTTATTTTTTGCTGCTTGTTGTACATCTTTTGCATATCTATTTGTTGCAGTTTTGAGTTCACTGTATGCAATACGTTTTTGTTCATCTGTCATGTTGCTAGAACTAATTCTATTAGCTTGGTCTTTAGCAACATCACCCGGTTTTTTAATACTGAGTTCTGCTAATGTTTCCAGTGCATGGAAAAAATCTATTAAATTTGTTGTTTTTAAATTTTGTAATTCAATATAGTATAGATATCCTTTTTGTAATGCAGCACTCATTTTAGGATCGTTGTCTACTATATCTCTTCTAATATAAACATTTTGCCTTCTTGCGGAATCATTTCCAGCTAACATAATTTGATAAAAATCATCATTTACTGGATTGGGATTAATGCTAAATGCAGGTGGACGATTTGGTGTGATAGTTCCAACTATACCTGTATCATCATTTTTATTTGCTAAACTAAAAATAGCAGCCAAGTATTTCTTTTTAATAGCTGGAAGAAGTCTGGAAAGCAATTGTTGATGATAAGGCATATTCATTTCAACTTCATGATTCCACCATTCATCAAAACTATCCTTTTGATTATTTTCTCCAGTTCTGTTAGATAAATTTACTGCTGTATTTTCAAGTAAAAAATCATAAAGTCTCATAGTTTTCCCATCACATTAAAATTATTTCACCAGCAATACTTTGTTCAAACGCTGGAAATAGGTCTTCATTAAGGACATCTTGTAGGTCTTCTATAGATCCACTTAATATATCCTTGTCCATTTCAGTTAATTCTTGTTCATCTTTTGGATTGGGAGAATCGTATGTATTAGTAATATCTAGACTATCAGGTGCTCGCAGTTTTACACTACCTGAATTTAGATACTGCACCCACATTTCATATATACCTTCAAATCTATCTCGTACTTTTCCTCGCCTAGCACTACCTGTAGTCATTAATTTTTGTAAACAGTAATCTGCCCATTGCTCTTGTCTACGGCTTAATCCTGAAGGATATCTTTTGTGATCTTGGTATATATCAATACCAAAGTTTCCAAAAATGTTTGCAATACCATCAAGTACAGTGTTTACAATTTGTGTATATGCTGGATTTACTCTACCTTTATGAGTTCTACTGCCATGTCCTAATCTATGTAATAGCATCCATCCTGATGTAGCAATCCAATCTGCTGCACTATTACCTAGAAAGAATACAATGGTTTTATCGGCATGTTCAGATGTCCTATTTCCTGATTGATCTAATATATTTAATTCTTGTAAAAATTCATATCCTTCAGGAAAATCCTCTTGTACTTCGCTAATATCAACTACACCACGTTCTATAATTTCGTAATTATATGCATCTTCTCCAGCGACAGGTATTAATATATAATTGTTTTTTGTTTTACTCCAGCTTTTTGCGACCTTGTTTTGCCATTTTTTGCTATGTATTTTTTTCTTTTCTCCAGGAGTCCATGCAGGTCCTCCCCAATATTCTGCATCTTGTTGATCATATTGATCCTGATCTATCTCATCATCCCAGTCTCCCATAGGACGAAAATCGCTAATAGGAGCTTCAACAAGTTCTTTATACCTCATTTTTTACGCCCTCTCCGCATGTTAATCTGCCAGTGTGCTAATTGTTTTTTTCGGGGGCTAGCTGACTTACTTGATCTGATTTTTTCTAACTGTGATATTGTAGCATTTTTTGGTATTCCATGTCTAGCACTATCACCTTTGTCTTGTGGATTTTTTCCATCTTTAAAATTTTCTTTTATACCTGCTAAGGTTAAAAGACGATTTACGCTTTCGTTTTGATTTTTAAATTTAGGATGATTTTTTGCTAACCATGGATCTAAATACTTATCCTCAAAATCATTTGTTTTAGCACCTAAACTACTAAGATCTAAGTTATTAATAACATTGTCAATATTTTGCTCCATACTTACTAAAATATCTCCTTCAAACATATTATCCAGGTATTCTCTAGCTGTATCATATTCTTCCTCTTGAGCTTGCTGTATAATTGCATTTGCATTTGCAATTTTTACAAAAACTCTAAATGTTCCTCTTTCTATTTTTGAATTATCTGTGGTTTGAAGTTCTACATTTGTTTCAGCAAAATCGTAAAAACTGTCTTCTAGTGCAGATTCTAATTGTTTAGTTAACCAATCCTCTTCTAGGTTATCCAAGTACAAATCCAACATGTTGTCGTAACTAAAATCGTCTATTTCGTCTACTGCTTCTTTTTTATAAAATCCATCATATTGTTCTTCAAAATACTGCTTAATCCTTGATTTAATTTCATCCATAGCGTCATAATAACCAGGTCTGTCAATTAGATCTGATCTCCATTCAGATTCTCCGTAATTATATCCACTGATTTGATCTAATAAACCTCCAGCATCACTTGCTCTAAATAATACAATAGTTCCTGACTCTTCGTCAATTTTAACAGATTGATCACCAGGTTCGCTAAATTGGGATAATAAACTATCATAAAATTGTTCTTTAAATTCTGGTTTATCCTTTGTTAATTCATACATTATACTAAAGTCTTGTCCAAACATCAAAGGCTTATTTTCTGCTAACCATTGTTTTGTAGGGTTGTCTTCTGCAACATCTGCAACTAAGTTAAAGTTTTCTTCCGGTAAATATCCCTTGGGTTCAATACCTTTAATTGCATCTAAATTTTTTAATAAACTTAAAATAGCAGGATGATATTTTTCGTTAGGTTTGGTATTTGCCTTGCCTTTCATCTCACCTAACATACCACTAGTGGTGTCTAGTACAAAAGTTAAATGAGGTACATACATATCTTGACCTTTGTGTTCTCTAAAACTTAGAACTGTATCTCTTTCTGTTGCTGCAGCACGATTTCCACAATGTCCCATTGCTGCACCTTCTTTATCACAGTAATTTTTATTTAGGTTATACCAAGCATATTTTCCAAAATCATCAGGCAAATCTATAGGTGCAATTCCGCTTTCACCTTTATGGCTAATTTGATTTGTATTGTCTTGATCACGAACTGCTCTATCTTCTAATCTTTGCAGATCTCTAAACATAAGACTAAAATTTATATCAGGTGCGGGAATGTAATTTTTAATAGATTGATGTGGCGTATTTACGTAGTAATGTGATAAGTTTTCTTTTAAAGTTCTTAAAAATCTATCTACACTAGGACTTACGTAGAGGCCATAATCCATATCGTTAAAATTTTGAGCTATTTTTTGGTATTTGACTTTGCCATTGTCAGTCAAACTATCTTGCAGCACTCTAGCAACACTATACCTAGCTGTATTAGCAAAATAACTGCTTAATTGACCTAGATTTGCATTATTAGCATTAGGAACAATTATTTCATTAAATATTTGTATAATGCCTTTATAAAACTGTTGTGCTTTATTTTGTTCTGCACTGTTAGGTTCAAAAAAGGTGAGTAAACTTTTTTAATTATCTTTAACTGGACTTTCTATTAATAAGGATCGAAATCTCATACCTAAACCCTAAAAAATTATTGTTTAAGTATTTATTAGTTTTGTTAAGTATAATTGCTACAAGAAAAATCTGTATCTAAATCGGATATCTTATTATGACTATACCTGATCCACCTGTTCCACCATTACCAATACTGCCACCACTGCCACCGCCACCTCCAGTGTTTGCAGTTCCTCCACCACCTGTACCACTGTTAGAACCTGCTCCTCCACCCCCTAATCCACCAGGAGAGTTAGGCTGTGTACTGTACGATCCGCCACCACCTCCGCCATAGTATACATTTGTTCCATCTCTATAACTATTTAGTATACCGTCTCCACCATGACCTAGTCCATTGCTACCCCCAGGTTGACCTGCTCCTCCTCCTCCTGCCTTGGTGCTAGAACTTTCTCCATTATTTCCTTGCCCTGCAGTTCCAGATCCTGCTGATCTACCGCCTCCGCCTCCGCCTCCAGAACCACCAGACCCTGCACCATTAGGCCCCGAACCAGCTCCTGCTCCGCCTCCGCCACCTATTGCTGTTAAACTTAAAGCAGTAGTATCTTGTCCATTAGAACCTTGTGTATTAGAAGAGTGAACTGAACCAGCACCACCTTGTCCTATAGTTATACTATAAGTACCTACACTAATACTAGTAGAATTAGCTACTAACACTCCACCTGCTCCGCCTCCTCCTCCATCTTTTGATCCCCCGCCTCCACCTGCTACAAGTAACACATCAGCAATTGTATTTCCGTTTGTTACTGTAAAAGTATCAGTACTTAGAAATGTATGAGATTTATATGTAATATTATTTTCTGTATATGTAGTAACTATACCTCCAGAAGCTACAAAAAGATTATATAAGTAATCCCTCCAGGAGAAATTTGTATCTAAGACTGTGGGATCTCCAAGGTCATAGTATGCACACAAGTCACCAAAGGGAGAAAAACCAGAGGAAAATATATAAGCACTACCAGCATCTTGCCCCCCTGTATCTTCATTATTTGCACCAACTACAATTCTATTATTTGAAACAGCAACTGCACTACCAAACGCATCATCTGCTTCTGCATCGCTGGCTTGTATCTTGGCTAGCTGATTTCCATTGATGTCAAATATGTAAGCTGAACCAGCAGTACTAGCAGTAGTATCTTCTAAAAGAGCACCTACTACAATTCGTGTATCTGAAACTGCAACTGAGCGACCAAATTGATCATAGGCTTCGGCATCATCGGCCTGTATCATAGCTAGTTGATTGCCATTGATGTCAAATATATAAGCAGCGCCAGCGTAACTAGATTTGCCAGGTGCACCTACTACAATTCTAGTATCTGAAACAGCAACTGAGCGACCAAAGATAATACCGCTGTCAGGATCATTGGCTTGTATTGTGGCTAGTTGATTACCATCAATGTCAAACATGTAAACTACACCAGTGGAACTGTTTTCAGAATACGCACCAACTAAAATTAGTGTATCAGAAACCGCAACTGAAGCACCAAAAGTATACGATGTTTGTGCATTGCTGGATTGTATCTTAGCTATTTCGTTACCATCAATGTCAAATATATAAGCTGAACCAGCATTGCCACTCATGTCATCCCAGGCACTTACTATAATCCGTGTATTAGAAACAGCAACTGTTTTACCAAAATTCCCACCAAGTTGTGCATCACTGGTTCCTGGAGGATCAAAGGCTTGTATCTTGGCTAGCTGAGCACCATTTATATCAAATATGTAAGCTGAACCAGCATTTGTAGCAGTCGTATCTTCTGCGAAAGCACCAGCTACAATCCGTGTATCAGAAACAGCAACTGAATAACCAAAATAATCATACTGTGCAGCTTCAATAGTTCCTGGAGGATCAAAGGCTTGTATTTTAGCTAATTGATTGCCATCAGTGTCAAATATATAAGCAGCGCCGGTCCAAGTAGATTTTCCACTTGCACCTACTACGATTCGTGTATCAGAAACAGAAACTGAGATACCAAAAGTAGCACTGGATTCTGGATCACTAGCTTGTATTTTTTTTAACTGCTGACCTATGGGATAATAACCATATTTCCTTTTCAAGTCCGTAGCATTCATTCAACATCTCCAGTATATTTTAGTCTAATTTTTTCCCAAGGTATAGAATCGTAATCGTTATGGAAATTCTTACATATATAAGCTGCACCAGCATCTGTAGCACCTGTGTCTTCTTTATATGCACCAACTACAATCCGTGTATCTGAAACTGCAACTGAAACACCAAAATTATCATTAGCTTCAGCATCACTGGCTTGTATTTTAGCTATTTGATTTCCATTGATGTCAAATATGTAAGCTGAACCAGCATTACTAGCAGTAGTATCTTCTTGAAATGCACCTACTACAATCCGTGTATCAGAAACAGCAACTGAAATACCAAAAAGATCACCGGCTTCAGCATCACTGGCTTGTATTTTAGCTAACTCGTTGCCATCAATGTCAAATATGTAAGCTGAACCAGCACTACTACCATTTGTATCTTCACCATATGCACCAACTACAATCCGTGTATCAGAAACAGCAACTGACCAACCAAAACGATCATTTGCTTCTGCATCACTGGCTTGTATCTTAGCTATTTGATTTCCATCAATGTCAAATATGTAAGCTGAACCAGCACTACTAGCAGTAGTATCTTCTAGATATGCACCTACTACAATCCTTGTATCTGAAACAGCAACTGAATAACCAAAATTATCACTGGCTTCTGCATCACTGGCTTGTATTTTAGCTAACTCGTTGCCATCAATGTCAAATATGTAAACTGAACCAGCATCTGTAGCAGTAGTATCTTCTAGATATGCACCTACTACAATCCTTGTATCTGAAACTGCAACTGAAACACCAAAATTATCATTAGCTTCAGCATCACTGGCTTGTATTTTAGCTAACTCGTTGCCATTGATGTCAAATATATAAGCTGAACCAGCTTCGTTAGCAGTAGTATCTTCTAGATATGCACCTACTACAATCCTTGTATCTGAAACAGCAACTGACCTACCAAAAAGATCACTGGCTTCTGCATCACTGGCTTGTATTTTAGCTAATTGATTTCCGTTGATGTCAAATATATAAGCTGCACCAGCACCTGTAGCACCTGTGTTTTCTAGATATGCACCTACTACAATCCTTGTATCTGAAACAGCAACTGAATAACCAAAAAGATCACCGGCTTCAGCATCACTGGCTTGTATTTTTTTTAATTGTGTAAAATCATTTGCAATAGATAAAGTTTTAGTAGTCAAAGGGTCACGAAATCTATTTTGAACTACATTTAAAATACCGCTCATGTATAGTCACTCCAGGAGAAATTTGTATCTAAGACTGTAGGATCTCCAAGGTCATAGTATGCACACAAATCACCAAAGGGAGAAAAACCAGGAGAAAATATATAAGCTGAACCAGCACTTGTAGCAGTAGTATCTTCATAAGGTGCACCTACTACAATCCTTGTATTGGAAACAGCAACTGCATTACTAAACGAATCATATTGTTGTGCATCACTGGCCTGTATTTTAGCTAATTGATTTCCATCAATGTCAAATATGTAAGCTGAACCAGCACTTATAGCAGTAGTATTTTCAGTATGTGCACCTACCACAATCCGTGTATCAGATACAGCAACTGAATAACCAAATTGATCCCATTCTTCTGCATCACTGGCCTGTATTTTAGCTAGCTGATTACCATCTATGTCAAATATATAAGCAGCGCCGGCGTAACTAGCAGTAGTACCTTCATAAACTGCACCTACTACAATCCTTGTATCAGAAACAGCAACTGAATGACCAAAATAATCATTGGCTTCTGCATCACTTGCTTGTATCTTGGCTATTTGATTGCCATTGATGTCAAATATATAAGCAGCGCCGGCGTAACTACCTTCATAAACTGCACCTACTACAATCCTTGTATCAGAAACAGCAACTGACCAACCAAAATAATCATTGGCTTCTGCATCACTTGCTTGTATCTTGGCTATTTGATTTCCATCTATGTCAAATATGTAAGCTGAACCAGCTTGACTGGCAGTAGTATCTTCTCCATATGCACCTACTACAATCCTTGTATTGGAAACTGCAACTGAGTAACCAAAAAGATCACTTTCTTGTGCATCACTTGCTTGTATCTTAGCTATTTGATTTCCATCTATGTCAAATATGTAAGCTGAACCAGCATTTATAGCAGTAGTATCTTCAGTATGTGCACCTACCACAATCCGTGTATCTGAAACAGCAACTGAATAACCAAAATAATCACCTACTTGTGCATCACTGGCTTGTATCTTGGAGATTTGATTTCCATCAATGTCAAATATATAAGCTGAACCAGCATTACTACCATTTGTATCTTCATTATATGCACCTACTACAATCCGTGTATCTGAAGCAGCAACTGAATAACCAAAATAATCACCAAGTTGTGCATCACTGGCTTGTATTTTTTTTAACTGCTGACCTATTGGTTTGTAAGACTGTAAATTGTCTAACTCAGTAAGCGATAAAGATTTTGTTACACTAGAAAAATTTGTTTGCACTAGAGTTTTCCTGTAAACCTATATTTTAGTTTATTGAAATTTATATTATTAATGTTATTACTATAATCAGATTTATAAACTAGATCGTTTTGAAATATATAAGCTGAACCAGCATTACTAGCAGTAGTATCTTCATAAGGTGCACCTACTACGATATGTGTATCAGATACAGCAACTGAATAACCAAAATTATCACTGTCTTCTGCATCACTGGCTTGTTTTTTGGCTAATTGATTTCCATCTATATCAAATATGTAAACTGCACCAGCATTTGTAGCAGTAGTATCTTCATAACGTGCACCAACTACAATCCGTGTATCTGAAACTGCAACTTTCTCACCAAATTGATCACCGGCTTCTGCATCACTGGCCTGTATTTTAGCTAATTGATTTCCATCTATATCAAATATGTAAGCTGAACCAGCATTATTAGCAGTAGTATCTTCACTATCTGCACCTACTACGATATGTGTATCAGAAACAGCAACTGAATAACCAAATCGATCACCGGCTTCTGCATCACTGGCTTGTATTTTAGCTAATTGATTTCCATCAATGTCAAATATATAAGCAGCACCAGCATTATATGCACCTACTACGATATGTGTATCAGAAACAGCAACTGACCAACCAAAACGAGCACTGTTTGCTGGATCACTGGCTTGTATTTTAGCTAATTGATTTCCATCTATATCAAATATGTAAGCTGCACCAGCATCAGGAGCAGTAGTATATTTTGCGTATGCACCTACTACAATTCGTGTATCAGAAACAGCAACTGAATAACTAAACTGATCATGGTCTTCTGCATCACTGGCCTGTATTTTAGCTAATTGATTTCCATCTATATCAAATATGTAAGCTGCACCAGCGCCATCTGCAGCTATGAATTTCCCGGCTCCTACTACAATACGTGTATTGGAAACAGCAACTGACCAACCAAACCAATCAAAGTCATAAGCATCACTGGCTCGTATCTTGGCTATTTGATTTCCATTTATATCAAATATGTAAGCTGAACCAGCACCATTATTAGGTATACTATCTTCTCCACGTGCACCTACTACAATTCTGGTATCAGAAACTGCTACTGACCAACCAAAATAATCATCTTGTTGTGCATCATTGGCTTGTATTTTAGCTAATTGTTTAAAGACATATGTTTGATAATATGATTCAGGTGTTGGTATTCCATCTATAACAGGATTCCATTCACCAAAAAGAAATTTATTAACAAAATTATTATATATTTTATTTTTTACACTCATGGACCATATAGCCTTGATAATGTCATATTTGATATACTAACAGCAAATATTATGTCTCCAGTTACGATTCCTGTACCACTTGTAAGAGTAATTTCATTATTAGCTGTAATTGTATAATCATTATTAGGACCATAAATTAATCTTGAACCATTCCAGTAAATTTCTAAATGAGAATTAGCTGGTGTAGTGCTGTTATAACCTTCAAATGCTGCACTAAATGCAAAAACAGTTTGTCCATCTGATGTTGCTATTATCTTATTTTCTTGATATGTAGAACTTGAACTAACTGTTCCTGGCTCCCAAATAGAATTCACATTATCATAAACTAAAACTTGTCCACCACTAGGTGGAACGCTAACTAAATCTACATCACTTAAATTAGTTAAACAATGATTTGCAATACTACTAACTGTACCTATTAAACTAGTAGATAAATCTTTGTTCATTACCCAGCGATCATTGCCACTATCATAGGTTAATGTAGCATTAGCACAATCCACTGTAATTCCTGCACCATCTGCTGCAGTTGTATTAATAGCGCCTTTAGCTAAAGTTATGTTTAAATCACAAATGTCTAATATACAACTGTTAACTGTTGTGGTTGTACCATCAACTTGTAAATTGCCTGCAATTACAACTGTTCCAGTATTATCTCCTACTGCAGCAGGATCTATTGTAAATGTTGCAGGTCCTGCTAGGTAGCCACATGTAACAATATTACCTGCAGTACCTCCCGCTAAGAAATTGTTTACATCATTGTCTGTGTATCCTGCAGGGACTGTGGCCCATTCATAATCACACCCATTCCATTTTAAATAGTCTCCATTTGCTGCAGTACCTTGATTTAAATTAGTGTCTACTTTTGCATCTGTATAATATAAATTACAAGTACCTTCTGCAAGTGCATCAGTAGTATGGTCATCTAAATCAAAACAAATAGTACCAGAGGCATTATCATATGTAATATCACATATACCACATATTGCTGCTCTAGATCTTGCATCTGTATAATATAGGTTAGTACTACCTTCTGCAAGTGCATCTGTATTATAATCTCCTAAACTAAAAGTATTAATAATACAATTGTTAGATATACAAATACCATTACCTGCAAAATATTGTCCTAATACATTCCATTGGCAACCATTACTACCATACAAGTAATCTGTATCCCTTACATAATGAATGCTACCTTCATTATCTGCACTAGCAATAGGTAAATCTGTGACTGTTGCATAAGATCTAATAACTTGATCTTCTGTTAGTTTTATTGCATTAAGTAATTTAATTATTTCTGTACTGTCATCAGTATTAGTAAGTGCAGATTCTTTTGCTTGAATAACACTAATTGCATTTGTAATATCTATAGCCATGAGACAATATTCCTATCTAGTTATGGTATTTATTATTCTTAGAAGTCAAATATATTTTATAGTAAACCATCCTGTGGCATATATTTTTTCAGTTTTGTAAACAGGGTTACCCCTGTGTTGGTGAGTAAATGCTGCAGGCCAAATAACTATTTTACCAGCTTCTGGTTTTACTTTAATTCCTTGATATAAAAATTCAGTTTCACCTTCATTATCATTTATGTCGTTCAAATATAACATCCAAGACAAGGCTCTTTTAGCTGTAGCTTCAGTAGGTCCTTGCTCAGAATGCCACATATGATATCCTCCACTATAAGTATTAACTTTATGAATTTTGACCTCAGCAGATTCTAATGGCAATGTAATATTGTATTCTTGTAAATATAAATCTAATGCGATTTGTAACCAAGTATTTAAAGCCTTAATATCTTGATTATAATCATTTACAAAATATCCTGCTATATCTTTTCGTTCTATTTTATTAGCATCAATGTCATCTATTCTAAAACCTAAGTGTTCACCTTGTTCTAAACATTGATTAAATAAGTTTATTATTTTTTTACAAGTATCTAAATCTCCTACTTGATATACGCCTATAAAACTTAATTTTGAATGTGTATCTATATAATTATAATCAACTGTTAACTCTTGCTCTTTATAAACATGTACATTTTTTTTCATTTATTCCTATATTTTATATCTAATAATTACAGTACCATTTATTCCTGCTGTTGCTCCTTGTCCTGTTCCACCTCCTCCTGTGTTAGACCCAGTATTACCAAGACCAGGAGTGCCTGCTCCGTTACCACCCTGACCAGTTATTGAACTACCACCTCCACCGCCTGCCCTGTAAGTTGGTGTGCCAGTAATATTAGATTCTACTCCATTTCCTCCACTTGGTGCTACATACCTGCTTTGTCTACCTTGTCCAGCTGCTCCAGCTCCGCCTCCACCACTTCCGCCATCAGTACCAGAAAAAGGACCTGAATGTCCACCTGGATATCCCTGGCCTGCTATATTAGAACCACCACCACTTCCACAACCATTCCAGTTACAACAACTACCACCACCTGATGCTCCTGACCCGCCACTTACACCATTACTTCCTGTATTAGACGCACCATACCCCCCTCCATCTGATGTTACATTCCAATTAGTGGAAGTTATAGATGAAGGATTTCCATTTGTCATTCCGGAAGCTCCTCCAGTCCCTACAACAACAGATATTGTATTATTTGTTAGTGTAACTTTAGGTTCAGCACTTGCTCCTCCACCTGACATTTCTCCTTCTACACTACATCTATAGCCTTCTGCACCACCACCTCCCAAACTTCCAGATGCTCCTCCGCCACCTACAACTAAATATTCAATATCTGTTATATTATTGTAACCTGCGTTTCTAGTTAGCGTACCGTTATTATTAAATATATGTACTCTATACTGTGCTCCATTATCGATAATTGAAGATTCAATATCTCCTCCTGTCGCAGCAATACCAGATCCAACATAACCTCCAGCACCAGGTGGAGGTGGTTGCACATATTTCCATTCTCCTTGTGAACGAGCTAAAGCAATTTCATTTAAAGTAAATATTCCACTAGCACTAGCTACGGTTGTATCATTAGGTGTTCCGAAAATTCTCCCTTTACCACGCATTAACTTATTTCCTCATAAGAACATACTGCTTCTAAAGAACTTGTTACACTTGCTTCTAGTTTTAAGCTATCTCCTTCTTCTAAATATATATGTTTTGCAATCACATCTATACTTGACCCTACAGGTACTGTTATATTTAATCCTAATCTATAATCTGTTCCTCCTTTATTTAAAATTATATCTAACTGCCCATCACTTGCATCTACACAAGAAACATATAAAGAATTAATCTTATATATTTTGTTACTAGCTGTTGGATTTGATACAATAGCAGTTGCTGTAGTATCAACTAATTGTACTGCTGTTTTTCCATATATTGTTGTTGGGTGTAATAAATTTGGGTTTGCCATTTTAATTTCCGAATATTAGGTGTGATGCAAAATTAAGTTGTTTATAACTTTCAAAAATTTGCAATTCTGTTGCACTATAAGCACGGCCAATTTTTCCGTATATAGTAGGAGTTGTAGTTACTGATCCATCACTATCAACATAGTAAATACTATCTGTTATAAGTCCTGTTTGACTTCTATTTATTGCACCTGGTAAATCAATTATTCCTGTAGTAGCATTTGCGATATTTTCTGCAGCAATACCAATCCAACTATCAGCGTTTTGATTTGTATAACTCAAACTGTAAACTGTGGAACCTACATTAGTTGAATTTGATCCTAATCCCAAATGTGTAAATATGTAGTCATTATTAGAAACATTTGCTTGCATACCTTTGCTTAACCCAGTTTGAGTTAAAGATACTATATCACTTTGAGTTATTGGGATACCTGTTCCTGTATTTACCCCCACTGTTATTGTACTTACATATTGTGTTCCTGTATCAGAGTCACTATAAGCAAACTTTAACAAATTATTAGTTGTATCCGTAAAAAGCACTGCATCTGTTCTGTTAGTTATATCTGTTAGCGTTAACCCTGCTGAAAATCCAGTAGCAGTTTGTATTCTGGGTATTTCACTAGCATAGATTATTGTTTCATTAGTGTTATACGCTTTAGTAATGACTACAACTAAATTTTGTGATATACTATCATAATGTGCTGCTACACTATTTTCATCAAATCTTGCTATATTGTTACCACCAGGTCCTACAGTGCCAATAGCTTGGGTAATTATATCACCACCAGAAGTAACACTACACAATAAATAATCTACAATTTGATTATCATAGGATCCTGGATTGACATCACCGTAAAAAATAGCTATACCTTCAAGAGTTCCCCATGTTGACCATGAAACTGTTGGTATATAAACAGTTTTATTTCGGCTTATTAGATAATATTGATCGTTTCCAAAAATTTTTGCAGTACCTCTAGTGATTGAATTAGCACCTATGTTGTATACCATTGCAAAATATCTATTTGTATAACATGAATCACAAGTTCCAAGATTTTGATTTATTCTAACCCAATTTACTACAACTTGACTTTTACCAGGAAGCACTACCAAATCTGTAATATGCATAGGTACAGAATCTTGATAATTAGCCGAAGTACTCCAAGTGATGCTATTTCCACTTATATTACCTACATAACCTAGTAAATCATAAAAAGGAGAGTTTTCTTGTAGTACTACCAGTATTATTTGGGAAGTTGTTTGGTCATAGGCAATTTTAAAACGTGGTTCTCCGCTAGTAGGTATAGTAGAAATTGATACATAATTAGCATTTATTCCTGTTAAAATTCCAGATCCAAATGTAATTGTGCTACCAGAAATTGTGCCTATAGATATTACAATTTCAGCATTGATACCGGATGTAGTTGCTATAAAAATTTTATTATTACTAGAATCATATGCTGAATCAAAGGAATATTCATTGTTACTATAATAAGGCTGCAAAGCGGAATCATATGAAGCTTCGCTTGACGGTATCAGGGCACCAACTAACTCTACAGTTCCATCACTTCTTAAAGCAACTACATCACCAGTTGCTATAGTTCCAGTGGCTACAAATTCTTTTTGGTTATCTCCTGGACTTGCTGCTATTCGAGCATCAGCTCTTGCATCAGTATAATATAAATTGGTACCTTCTGTTAGATCTGTGGTAGAGTGATTACTTATATCGCTTATTTGTCCAGTAACATTTCCAATAACAGAAGTAGCTAATGATTTATTCATTTCCCATCTATCATTGCCACTACTATAAGTTAATGTTGCACTACCATCACTTCCTAAATCTGCTGTTATTCCTGCTCCATCACTTGCTACTGCATTTGCAGATCCACATGCTAAAACAATATTTTTATCAGCTACTTCTAAAGTACAACTATTAACAGTTGTAGTGACACCATCAACTTGTAAGTTGCCAGCAATTACTACTGTTCCTGTGTTATCTCCATGAGCAGCAGGATCAATTGTTAATGTGCTTGGTCCGCATAGTGTACCTGTTATATACAAATTACAAATATTTCCATTTGTAAAATAACTATCTATATCAGCCGGAGTAAAACTAAATTCTCCAGTAGTATTATCATAACTTAAATTACCATTACCACTTGCACTATTTGTACATATACTTAAATCTGTTAAGCAAATAAAATCACATATTGCGTTAGTTACATCAATACTAGATAAGTCGGCAGGAGTAAAACTAAATTCACCAGTAGTATTATCATAACTTAAATTACCATTACCACTTGCACTATTTGTACATATACTTAAATCTGTTAAGCAAATAAAATCATTCAATGCTCCAGTAACTGCATAACTTGATAAATCTGGTGGTGTAAATGCAAACTCACCAGTAGTATTATCATAACTTAAATTACCATTACCATTTGGTAAACAACTTGTTACATTAAAACTAGCTAAACTAGTAGATTCTATTTTTAACCAAGCAGCTCCTGTGCTTACATATAATCCATTTTCTGCTTCAACATAATAAATATTTCCTTTGTTAATTAAACTAGGAGTAGGTAGTTCAGATAATTGTGCGTAACTTCTTAATATTTGTTGTTTACTGATTTTGATAGCACTTAAAATTTTTATAATTTCTTTAGTGTCATCATTTACAGTAATATCATTTTCTTTTTGCTGTAAAATATCAAGTAAATTATCTATCTCTATTACTGCCACAAAAAACTCCTTATACTAAATATTTATTATAAAAGGACATAAATTGGAAAAATTAAATATTCTGATAACTAATCACAATAATATAGATCAAGCTTATCCTATAACTGATAATAGAGATATCCCTATATATAGACACCCTCCTATAATGAAAAATAATAAAGATAAGCCAAATATGGAATATTTTAATTTAATTGATTATAAAGAAAAACATAAAGAAAAATATATAGTTGTTTTACCAAATGGACCACTCAATGTTTATATGGAAATTTTACAAAATTTTGAAAAATATATACCACAAGATATTATTTTGGATAGCCAAAAAGGCAGAGTAACATGGTTTATTACTGATTTCCATGAATGTTTGGATTTATATAGACCAATTTTGTATCAATTAACAGACATTTTAAAAACAAAAAAAATAATTATTGCTAGTGCTGCTAATTTTACTTTACAACAAAATTTATTAATAAAAAAATATTTAAATTTTAATCATATTAATAATAACAACCTTTTATCATGGTTAACAACAGAGCAAGACACGGATCTATTTAACCAAAAAATTATTAAAATAAAAAACAAACAACTATTAATAAAAAAAGCTGTTTGCTACTCACACAGATTTAGATTTCATAGACTTATTGTAACCGCATGGTTAATGCATCAAAATTATCACAAAGATACCTATTTGAGTTTTTTAAATGCTGATAAAGTAACACCATATATGATAAAAAAAGATCCTGGATGGGATCATTATAAACTTAACTATTTAAAACCAAATGCTGTTAAAATTTCCAAATCTCCAATTATAATACAAAATGAAAGGGAAGAGATTACCATAATTAATGATAAGTTACATAACAATATACTAACCTGGAGTTATAAAGATAAAGCAATAGCAAAAGTAATAAATCCTATTCAAACATTGAATAGTTATTTCCATATTGTATTAGAAACATATTCGGATTACCACCATGAACAAAATCAAAACAATCTATTTAAAGAAATAAAAAAAATAAACCCAAATATAACAAAAGATATTTTAGTAAAACTTAATAGTAAAGCTTTTGTAACAGAAAAATCTATTAAGCCATTTGCAATGATGCAACCATTTGTAATTTTTGGTGCTCCATATCAAGTTAGATCATTAAAAGAAATGGGTTTTAATACATTTGACAAATGGATAGACCATAGTTATGATATAGAAATTGATGATTGCAGACGCATGAATTTATTTTTAACTGAATTGGATAGGTTATTTAAAATAGATGAAAAAACTTGGTCTAATTTGTTATTTGATATGTTACCAGATTTAACCTTTAATTATTATAAACAGTTAACTTATACCAAAGACTTCCATAGTGAATTAATTAGAACATTACATAATGTATACTATGAATAAATTATACTTTTCCTAGGATACAACATACCTGCAGCTTGCCTTGCACCAATAGTAAAAATTGGATAAGTAAAGCCATCTGATGGTGTTGGTGGCGTGGGCGGATTATTATTGGAACCAGGCCAAGCAAGATACCTGTTTGGTGCTCCAAATAAACTGTAGGTATCTACACCGCTTGTTATACCATTATCATATAATTGTCCTGTTGTTGCATTACTAATAAGAAAATTTAAAGCATCATCTCTGTTCCAACCAGGATTATTTTGTAAATGACATGCTAAGTACCCACATACTTGTGGTGTAGCCATACTAGTACCACTGATTTTTTCTAAATAGTAATTACTATTTCTGGGATCAGGAGTTCCATTACCATAATCACTGTGTCTAGAACTTTGTATTTCTACTCCAGGGGCCCAAATATCAACTCTGGGTCCACTCATGCTAAAAGTGGCTCTCTCTTCTCGGCTATAAAAACTTGCTGCGCCAACAACTATACTATGTGTGGCTGGACTACTTGGCCTATTATAATAATATCTGCTACCACCGTATAAAATATAATTATCATAATCATTAAAAGGATCACTCAAAGTAGTAATTTTAAGATTATCGTTTCCTGCTGCAGCTACACTTATTATACCATCGTTATATGCATCAAGAAAATCTGCATCTGTTGCTGCATGTTGATATGTTGACCTTATATAATTACTGCCTATGTGTGGTATTCCAAATTGTTGTATACTTGTGCTTGTGAAAGGTCCATTGTAAGTTTGACCTCTCCAAAAAACACTAGATATATCGGGTATATACAATGTAGATCCCCAACTCCAACTGTTATTGGTAATAGTAGGACGACCATTTGTTTTTGCATTGTGCCAAACCCTTACATGATCATAAAATGTATATGCGCCAGTGCCTGCAAAACCTATGTTATATATATCAGCTCCCCTGGCCCAACCCTGATCATTACCAGCTACTGTTCCTGCTGTATGACATCCGTGCCCTGCATCTGATCCTGTATATGATCCATAGTTATAACTGCCTCCTTGGTACCCTAACCAATTATATTGTACTACTCTAGAACCGCCACTGCCGTCATTGTTAACAGCAAACTCTGGATGATTAGGATCAAATAACCCATCGACAATTATTACATCAACACCTGTTCCGTCTAAAGTTCCTGTATTAACTGTTCCTGTTACAGTTGTTGTTCCGTCTGCTCCCCATCCTGATCTATGTGACCCCTCATAACAACGTAACAACCCCCAGTTTTTGTATACATTATTTTCTGTAAAACCTTTATACCATGCTCCACTGGTTTGACTCCAACATGGACGTACATCAATAATATCAGGATCAGGTAGAGTTTCCACTGATAACACTCTACTGTCTTGTCTTAATTGTTCTGCTTCAGCATCTGTTAAACTGTAATGAGTATTTCGACTTACTGGCCTACGATTAATAATATCTATTGATCTATTAGGAATATATAAATTTCCTCCAGGAGTTTCCATGTCATAATAAAATTCATCTAGATCTTCTGCTTTTTTTAGAGTTACTATATATTCTTTTTGCTCTGCCATTTTATGTTCCTAATTTTTTAAATCCTTACAGGCTGAAGTGTGTAATATTCCTCAGCATCTTCATGAGCTAAATCATTATTATCTCCGTATCCACAATTAAAAACTCTACCGTCATCATTTAAAACCACCAATTTACCATATTGAGCGTGACCTGTCCATTGCCAATCTGTAATTGCGCCTGCATTAAAGGGTACTTCTACAGGAGTAAGTACATTAGTAGTATCTCCTAATCCTAGTTGACCGTATCCATTATATCCCCATGTAAATAAGCGACCTTCACTTGTTAATGCACCAGTAGAATTATATGAACCAGTTCCTCTCTGTTTAACATCTACAATAGTTTCTCCTTGTGCAAGGTCAGGAAATATAACTTGAATCCAACTAGATTTGCTAGTATTATCACCTATACCACTGGATCCATATGCACTATAACCTGTAAAGTATAAATCTCCATTTGCATCAATAACAAATGCACATGGATAATTATAGTTACTAACTGCCATTTTTGTAACTGCTGCTCTTGTATTAATATCCCAGGTAAGAGTAGGTGTATTAACATAACTTACTGTACTACTTGTATTAATTCCTAATCCCGAAGATCCATAATAATCACCTCCTATAAAATGTAGGGACCCAGTTGAGTCCTTGACATATACCATATATGCGCCCATCCAACAATCTGTTACTGTTTTTCCATTTAAAGACCCCCCATTACATGGTGCTGGCTCAGTTCTATCGGTAGTAGTAGCGCCTATCCCTAAAATGTATGTACTGTTGTCACCCCAAATATAGAAAACACCGTCATCACTTATTGCAGCACTTGTGGTAACCTCATCTCTTCCTTGGTCTACTTTGACAATGTTAATATTATTTGTATCAAAATAAGGAATCATAACTGGAGCATGTCTTTCTGTAGTATCTCCTAATCCTAATTGTCCATGAGCGTTATATCCCCAACTATAAACTTTTTGATCAGTGCCTAAAACTAATATACTACAATTTTCTGCATCACCTCCAGAATGTGAAAAACTAGTAGCTTTTGTACTATTAATATAAAAATCTCCAGCAGTATTAGTCATTACATTATATGGTATATATTGGGCTACTGCACCAGCAGTTTTGCTAGTGCCGTTACCAGTAATACCATTTTGTGTTCGTCCCCAAGACCATATGTCTCCATTTTGATCCAAACAAAAAAATCCATAATCGTGACGCATATAAAATTTGTTTGTATCTACACCTGGAAATCCTCTAGGAAAGGCTGCTATTTGTGGTATTGTTTTGTTAGCACTATCTGATCCAGTGGGTATAGCATAAACACCGCCATATCCCCAGGTTACTAAACTACCATCTGTGAGTGCTACAAAAGTATTTTGATTATTAGTTGTAATACCTTTAAATGCACCTAAATAAGCAACATGCCTAGAACTTCTAGAAGGTATAGATTGCCATTCTGGTAAATTAGTTGTCGTGTTTATTCCTAACACTTGACCTGATGTTCCTATAGGCAATCTTACTAAATTTGTACCATCATTGTAAATCATATCACCTGCAGTTGTAGTAATATCAAGCGTACCTTGAGCAAATGTATCCCAATCTCCTGTAACGAATGTTCCAGTTGTACTTGTTGCAGTACATATATAAGTGTTTGCTCCATAACTGACAACATCTTGTTGATAATATGTGTTATTTGTATTGTATACACCTTTCCAAGTTATAGCAATTTTACCTAAAACTACATTAGCCATTTTTTTCCCTTATTAAAAAAGTACTCTTTGAGGAGTGTACGTATCCCCTGTAGGGTATGCATTATTTAAAGCATAAGAGCTATCACCCCAAGAATAAACATCTCCTTCGTCTGTTAATACATGACAGCTATCTTGATATACAGCATTAGTTCCGTCATGCCTAGCTCTGCCTGCAAATTCAAAGTTTATAATATTTTTATTTAATAGTACATAATCATTAGAATATGCATTTTGATTGTTATATGGAGCTGTCCATCCAGCGGCTATGCCTATTGGATTTGTAAATCCTACAACGCCATTATTTGTATGACCGATACCTTTAATTCCAATAGAGTTTCTCCCAAATATTGTGAGTTTTCCTGTTGTGGTATTCAAAAACCCCACACTACCATATATACCTTGACCAAAAGCATGTACTATAGTTGTTTGACTATTGCAATATTGTGTAGGCATAAGGTTTATTGACCTATCCCAATCACTAGGGCTTGTTGGTGTAATATGACCACCTGTAGGACTTACATAGTCCCAGTTTTGCCCTTGGTATAACCAGTCACCATTTGTTTTTTGTGCAATAATACAAGGTGTATTTCCACTCACAAAAAATGCTTTACTTATGTTCTCGCCTACTAAATGATCATCATTGTGAATAAAATTTGTTTCAGCAATGTCTGGATTTGTTCCAAATGTATTTAAATGACCGTTTCCCCTAATAAATAACTTTCCATCTTGTTGAAGTAAATGTTGAAAATATCTATTGCTTGTTCCTGAATCCATCAATGCATTTGCACTTACTTCTTTAACAGGTCCTTGTGTTGTGACTAGTTCCCAATATTCTACAGGATGTCCGGTAAAATTTCTATTAGCGGCACCAGTTACATATAAAGCACCGTCTGTAGATATTAGAAAACTAGATTGTATACCATCAGTAGATGCTTTACTAATAGGTACATCCTGTGTAAAAGGTATTAATCTTGCTGTATATCTTTCTGAATCAGTCTGTGTAACTCCTAAACCACTAACACAATAACCGGTTCCATTATAATTGTATCCCCATGTATAAACTCTTCCGTTTTCATCAATTGCAAAATGTTGTTGAGCTTCATATCTCCAAAAACTACCAGTAAAAAAATCTACAATTTTGTTATTTCCTATTTCTGAATTTTCTGAAATATTTATTGCTACTGCAGTATCAGCTTGCGTGTCTCCAGCACCAATCATAATTCCTTTTCCTACACCCCATAATTGCCCTTGAGAATCAATCATAAATAAATTACGCCAAGCTGTAAAAATTTTGACTATAGGAGGAGTACCTTTTGGAAAATTAATTTGGTTAGGTATAAAGTAACCTTTACCCTCATCGTTTGTACCAGTTCCTACTTTTCCATCCCAATCATATCCCCTGGAACGTACTTCTCCGTTAGCCATTAAAAAGTACATACCTAGATTATTATTTTCTGTTTCCCATCCCATATGGTTAGCACCTCTGCCTCCTAATTCTATACAACGTGTTCCATTTCTGTCTATAGGATGCCTAAACTGTATAGAACCATTAGTGACATATAAACGCTCATCTGCAAAAGCCTGGTTAAGACTGATTCCATTTATAATTAAATCTCCTTTGTTAGTTGCTTCTATCTGCCCTCTTGCAAATGCTTTGAATGTTTCAGTGCTTGTATCATAATAAAAAGCAGCGCCTTCTTTATAAATTACGTCTTTATTAGCATAATTTGTATTAGAATTATATAGTCCTTTCCAACGAAAACCCAACTTACTATAATCTATATTCATATTATCATTACCAAATTATTATTTTGAATTTGAAAATTCACATTGGTTGCAATAACATATTGATCTGTAGAACTAAGTGTTACTGTGTCACCTGGATCTGCTGTATATAAATTTATTTCAGTTTCATCACTACTTAAACTTAATATATACACATTACTACTTAATGCTAAATATCCTCCTCCTGCTATATTATTGCCTAATGTTATGTTGTCTAGTGTTACAACTCCATTTGTTTCACTCAATATAGAATTATTAGAACTATCCTTAATTGAATCTCCACTAGATAACAAACTTAGCGGTAAAATATCAGTATTTTGTACAGATCTAAACACCCATTGATTATTAACACCATCATATGCTATAAAATCATCACTATTTGCATTACTGTTAGATACGTCTAATAATTCGTTTAAATTAAAAGGAACAAGATAGTCTAAAGTTACATAATTAGTTGTACCGTCACCTATTTTGATTTTTTTTGTATCAGTCTCTAAACCAAATTCTCCTTGTGCTAATACAGGATTATTGCTAGTCCAATCTGCTGCTGTGCCTCTTCTAATTTGTATTACACTTGCCATTAAGGTGAACCTCCGTCTATGTTGTTTAGACTATATATAGACCCCGGAGATCCTCCATCTATATTTGTGTCTGTTCCACCTGAACTGACTGTGGTAAAACTAAAGCTTCCGCAGCCGTTTGTGGTTAATACTTGTCCTTCAGTACCATCACTAATACCTAAGTCTGTTAAATTTGTAATTGTATTTGCGATTGTTAATGTTTGATCTGGATTACCATTTGGATTGAACGTAATATCGATTCCTGTACCTGATACGAATTCTATGGTATCTAAACCAGTAGCAACTAAATCAGGTTCGCCACTAGATTTCCAGGTTTTAAAGGTGGAATTCATTTGTACTTTTACTACACCAGCCTGTGTACTTTGTACATCAAATCCACTATCTGTATCAAAATATATAGAATTTATATTTGTGTTATTACAAATTATATTGTTGTTAGTGTCAACTGTTGCTACACTTAATGAACATTCATTTACAAATTCCAACCCTGATGCATCAGTTTTGACTTTAACATAATATCCACCGCAATTAGTAAAACTATTAGGTGTGTCAGATAACTGACTAAAAGTTGTTGCTCCTCCACCTCCACCTGTACTAACATGTATTCCTCCAGGCGTTGATCCGTCTGATAGTCGTAAGCTACCTGTTTCTATATCAAAAAACATTTGGCCATTGTGACCAACAAAGGTGTCTACATCATATTTTGCTAAACCTGCTTTAATTTTACGCAACCAAGCCATTAAGCTATTTCCCCTGGGTCTGCATTGCTTAATAATTGATTACCAATAGGACTTTGTTTACCAAGCTCTGCTTTTTTAAGTTCAATTTCTTGTTGTTGTGGACTCACAAAAGCATTTTCTTCTTCAGGCTGTTCGTCAGGGTTGTCCATTGTAATTTCTGGATCTTGATCACCATTTATTTTTATGTTTATGGGTATGTTAATAATAAATTCCCTAGCTCGCATAGAAAATCCTTTTATGTTATTTATCTATGATTGGAATTGTATTATGTTTCTATGCTGGTGGTGTGGGCCATATGACGTTTGTTAATTGTCCATTCTCATCAAGTTGTGGGTCTGCTGTTGCTGGTAAATCTCTAAGTGCTTGACGATAGTCTAGCCATGCTTGTTTGTCTGGATTTGGATAGTCAACAGTTGCTCTCCAATCTGTTTGTTGGATTAATTGGTTGCGTTGAATTCGGAGAAGACGTAGTGGTTCAGCTGCTTCTAGTTCTGCGATCTTTGCTTGGATTTGTTCTTCGGTAGGAGCAATAGTAAAATCTTTAAATACTATTTCACTTCTTGGTCCATTTTCAGGACCAATTACAAAATTATCTCTTTGTAGCTCCAAAATAGCCTGCAAATACGTTATTTTCATCCTTGTATTTCCTGTGCATAAAGAGTTGCGATACTGGTATTTTCTCCTTTTCCTATATATGCATAATCATTAGGAAATAATTTGAACCTTATTTTATAATCAGTAGAAGTAGGATGATTTATTCTTATCACAGTTGTTACAGGATAACTAGTAAAAGGCAACCATTCTGTATAACTATTAGTTCTCCTACCTGCTCCGCCTTCGTATGTTTGACCTGTGCCTAATTGCACATCACTCGTCCAATTATCTGTGCTGTATACAAAACCAATACCCAAAGACCTGTTTTTGTTATCTGACCCAACTCCTGGCATAAAACCCGTCAAAACCAAATAATTTGCTGTGTTTGGATTTGTTATAGTAAGTTGTATTTTGTCCCAGACTTGAGTTGACCCTACGCCTATAGATGACCCTCCAAAACTATATTCTGCATAAAAAGTTCTAATTACATGTCCAGCAGGGAACACCACACCACTATCTCCAAGTGTCACATTCTGTAAAGTCACAGTTCCGGCACCCTCTACTCCACTGTGACTTGCGATTATGTTTCCGCCTACTTTGAGTTGTCCTGCCATTATGTGTTCTCACAACTTATGGATTTTAATTCTTCTACAGAACTACATGTATCAACTAGATTTGTAATATCACGCAATCTTTGTTTTTCATTT
>Ga0208645_1001016_pt1 | contig 26715 bp, 20 predicted proteins | sample VirMetDEL_Sep_01_FD_184519 | JGI IMG/M metagenome (GOLD analysis project Ga0208645, IMG submission 184519) | Aqueous microbial communities from the Delaware River and Bay under freshwater to marine salinity gradient to study organic matter... | ecosystem: Environmental > Aquatic > Marine >... | reverse complement strand
CCAAATTTAAAATTTTGATTGCCTACTAAATTATATTCAAATACTCTGTTGTTATAATTGTTAATTTTAACTATATCCATAGGAAGCTTAGAAATAGCATCTACAATAGTTTTATTCTCTATAGGGGTATATTGCTTGCCTATGTATAATATATCCCCGTCATCAGCTTTTACTAAAGCTTCATGATTAACTCTTTCTTGTATTCCTGAATTATTAACCATATAAAGTGGTCTTTTTTCTACTTTAAATAAAGTAGATTGTAACATATCAGATAATGATGTAGCATTTGTTATTTTTTTAATAAACATATCCTTCTCCTAAATAATTTGTTAATATTCTTTTGATATTAGATATTTTCTGGTTGTTGTCTAAGTTTAAATCATTTATTTCTAATGCTATTTTTCCTATTGTATTTGCATTGCTTTCAAATATTTCTTGAAATGTTTTTGTATCGTCATTTGTATAAGCATTTATCATTTTGCTAAAATTACTTAATCTAATTGCATCAAGTCTTGATTCTGTTTTATATATTATGTCTTGCAATTCATCGTAATATTCTTGTTCACTTGACATCTTTATCCTTTGTTTAAATTGTTTATTATTTAATATTATATCTACCAATTTGCACGATAATAAATGATGCAACCACTAGATTCTAACTTTATCGCTTGCGTCAGTATGTCTTTCGTCTGGTCTAAACTATCCCAATACCATTTTTCCGTATCACTATCTATTTCAGTAGTGCCAAAGAAGAATCCACTTTGCGGTGGCAAGTCTTTTAAAGCCTGGTCAATATCTTTCTTATCTAAAAGATCTGATACTAAATCTCTTAGCTCTTCTAGCATTGGAAGGTCTACATAATAACTTTCACAGTTGTCATTGCCGCCTTGCACGTTGTCTACAAACCACTTGTGAATCCAGTTTACTTTTCTCCAATATCCCACAGGAAACTCTAAAGTCACGTTTTTAAAGCTGTTAGGATATTTGTAAGGTACAAGCTCATATGCTTTCTCAAATAACTCTTTGTCGCCACTATATTCACTTAAATATAGCTTCGCTTCTAAATACATATCTAATCCCATAATAATTCCTCTTTTTGTTTAATACTAACATTCCATAACTTCCCTTTGCTGATAACATTAGGGTGAATATCTAAACCAATATTTACTGATTTATTAATCCTAAGCGTGTTGTCTATATGCGCCATTATCAAATCAAGTAAAACTTGCCCACTTTGTTTAGGCGTAATCTTTAAATAATGAGCATCATAAGAATTACCACTCATATAATTGTGGACTCTCCTTGTTAAATACTTTGCGTTTTGAATCTTGCGGCTAGTAAGCAAGCTTCCTGTTTCGTTGCAATAAAGTGACATTGTAATGCTGCTTTGCGTTTCAAGTCTAACGCTTACTCTTACTGGATGCTCATACAAGTCTTCTTCATTAAGCTCTTTAAACATAGTGAAGCTTGTAAACATAGGCGTTGCTATAAGCTCATAATTATGAAATGTCATTTTATCCCTCATCTAATATTAAATGTTCTTTATAGTTAATTTGATCTTCTGTATGTAAAGTATCTTCCCAAAACCTTTCAAATGCATTTAATAGCATGTTTTTCATCTTTTCCTTTATACCTTCATACTCATCGTCTGAACTAGCTTCTATGTGATTTACATCTAACACTATTTGCAAAGCAGCTACTCCGTCCATTTGAGTAATTACGCTCTTTGCATCTATTTTAATGTCATGCTTCATTTAAATCCTCTATTGTTACTTCTTTGTCTAAATAACCTTCCCAGTTGTCTATGTATGCGTCTATTACAACACCTGCCCAATACACTTTTCTTTTAGCAGGCATTTTGTCAAAAGCGCTATTAAACCAAGCGCCCTTATTGGCTTCTTTGTGGCTATCATCTAAAATGCTATGGCTTACAACTTCTGCATACAACCTGTCCCAATCTTTTGGGTCTAAAAATTCGTCCCACCTAAAAGCATAAAACAATTCATCTAAGTCGTAATAACTTTGAAGGTTCATACAATACTCATTGTGATCTCCCCCATTCATTTCATCTTCTAGCAATGCTACCATCCATCCACCAATGCAACAAGCCGTACCACATTCTTTGATATTTACTTCCTCTCCAAGAATCCCACTATGCCACTGGCTCATCTCAAATCTGCCAGTTTCAGCAATTATTTCTTTTGCTTGTTTTAATAAATCTATTAGCTTCATACTACACCTTTAATTGTTGTTTATTTATTTTATCTAATGTTTCTAATTCATTTAGTTTATGCAGAATCCTACCTGTGCCTTCAAGTAAAGTGCTTTTAACTTCTTTATGAGCTAATAGCTCTATAGCATAAGATAAAGTCTTTACTTCTCTTTTAAGCCATATTAATTCTTCTTTAATATCCATTACATTTCCTCTAAGTTGTTATTTTTCAGAGCTGCTCTTAATTCAAAATCATTTTTCAAATTGTACTCTTTTGAAAATTTATATATATCTTCTGCAGATTGGTCTCCGATATATTCTTTACTATTGTCGCAGTATGTCAATGTTATCATGTAGTTACCATTTGCTGTATTAGATATATCTATTGATTTAGCGCTATGCACATTGATATATTCTAATACTGTGCTTATAGAATCAGTTTTTTTAACTGCATTCTTTTTTCTTCTATAGAATCGACTCATCTATACCTCTTTAAAATTTAAAAAACATTAGGCGAAAGCCAGAGGAAACAAAGAGGAGAACCGCAGAGAAAGAAAGAGGGCAGAGGGGAGGAGAACAAAAAAACAACTTTTTTTTATTATATTTGTTAACATTATTCATAACAGGATTAAAGATATGTCACTTAGAAGACTACCTACTATGCCTGTACACATAGTTGAAGTAGACGCCCCTACTACAAAAATAGCACTCCTTTCTGACTTGCATTTAGACAACCCACATTGCATACAATCTATACTTGAACAACATCTAAAATACTGCCTTGAAAATAACATTAAAGTAATTCTTAATGGAGATACTTTCTGTGCTATGGAAGGTAAAGGTGATAGAAGAGGATCTAAAAATCTTAGATCTTATATGGTTTCAGGTAATTACTTAAACAGACTTGTAGAATATCATGCTGCTTTCTTTGAACCATATATAGATATACTAGAACTATTTACTTATGGTAATCACGAAACTGCTGTATATAACTATAAAGAATTTGATCTGCTAAAAGGACTAAAAGATTCCCTAGAACTTAAAACAGGTAAAAAAATAAATCTAGGAGGTTATACAGGGTGGATAGTATTTAAAATACAAAGAGATTTTGATAAAACAGCCTACCAACCATATAGAATGAAATACCATCATGGATTCGGTGGAGGTGCGCCAGTTACAAAAGGCGTTATAGACTTCTCTAGAATACTCACGCAAGTAGATAGATGCGATGCAATATGGATGGGACACAAACACACAGATACTCATATCAAACACAAAGTAGAAACTATTAATAAACAAAATAAAGTCTTCTATAAAACCATAGACCTTATCAGAACACCAACATATAAAGATGAACACTCCTCTGGATTTGGATGGGCTGTCGAAAAAGGAATACCACCATCCGAAATAGGAGGAAGACTCATAGAACTTAAATATAAACGAGATAGAAAACAATCAAAACATAAACAAGAACTAGTTAATCAATATGTTCAAGCTACTATCTCAACTTTCTCTACAGATCTATTTAATTATAATTCTACAATTCCTAGAATGTCAGAGTTCGAATAATACCTTTATTTGACACATAAACATACCTAGATTTAATTTTAACCCTGAAAAAGTATAAATATATACCTAAAGGGTTTTTATGCTCTTAGAAGTTATTTATAAAAGTTTTAATAAAAAAATACTACAAAAATATATGGGGGAGTACCCACCCCTGCCCACCACCTGCAGACCTAAGCAGAGCCCCCCTAGGGTATGTGGTGTTGGGGGGCATTGTCTCGATGTATTCCTGCTCCTCGTCTCGTAGTGAGATTGTCTCTTTGTGATTGTTTTCCTCAGGCTCTCGCTTGCAAGCAAGTATATTCACAATATTATTAATTTACTTAAAGGTATTACTATGTCTATTTTCCTAAATAACCTAACAAAATCAGGTGAAATCTTCAACGCTTATTCTAAGCATAACGATAAGCCTGAGAGTGAGAAACATTATATTAGATCATTTGATCTAGATGATGAAGATTTCATTCTCTTCGAAAAAGCGTACTTACGTCCGTTATATTTCGAAGTGTACGGTGAAGTAGATTCTTATGAATCTAAGTTTGATAATGCGCTAGATCTTGTCTCGCCAGACAAACCAGTCTTTTGGGATCAGGTCAAATTAGACAATCAGTATTATAGAATCTTTGTATCTCAGATTACAGATAATAAGTCTGGTGAGATCAAGACTCTAGCTACTATCCAAAGGTGTCAAACAGAATTTCCTACATATCAGATCTCTGTTGTTAGAAATGCTGTTAAGACTTTAGATCTAGAAACAATGTAATTCATACAGGGAAGGTGTAAAAGCCTTCCCATTTTGTTTATCCAACCAGTCAGGATATTATTTGATTATTAGGAGTTTATTATGCCAGTACCCAATCCATATAAAACAGCTTGGAGATACGAAGAAGATTTACTTGAATCAGAATATGCAGAAGCATACGAATATGCATGTATGGATACAGATGATTTATTAGCAGAGATGCAAAATTATGAAGCTGATGATTTCTTAGCACGCAATGCAAAGTTTGCAGAAGGCAGATATGATTATGAGAATTATATTAGAGAATATAATCTTAGAGTCATAAATTAATAAATTAAAAGTATAAGAATAATATCTTATACTTTTTTTAATATATAGTCTTAACTCATAACTATCTTTTTTTAATAATATAAGCTTAACTATTTATATATATATTATAACTAAACTATATATATTTATATATAATAATATATATACTATATATATATAATAAGATATGTACAACATTTATATAAACAAATAATGTTAATAAGTATATAATATGATATAATACTAATACTTTATATTATATTATATATTTTTAATAATACTATATTAATAATAATAATAAAGGGGATATAGATATGCAGGATTTAGTTGCAGTCTTAGATATTCTAGTTAACAAGATAAGAGAGACTAGAAATGAAATCAATCATCTTAAAAAGCAGGAGATAGTTCATGAGAAAGATGAAACAGCGTTAAAGTTTATAAGAGATCAGCAATTTATTTATACTAAACAGATAGAAGCATTAACTGATGTTTCACATAAAGTAGAAAAATACTTTGAAGATCAATTTCCTAAACAGGTTAATTAAATAAATATAAGAGAGTATTAATTTACTCTCTTTTTTTTATTCTCACTTTTTTTTATTTATATTTAACTATGATTATACATTCAACATATCAACTAGATAAAAAAATAGACTATCCTATTTATGAAAACAAAAATGAGTTTGATAATTCAGGTTGTAACTTATCAGACTTTAAAAATTGTGAAATAGGAGACTATCTTAAAACAGATAATGGTTATTATGTACCTATCATTAACATAAAAGAGTTTGATAAAACAAAAGTATTATATAGAATAATATATTATCCTAGTGGTAACTATTCTAACTCTATATACAAAGACTCTGGTAAAGTAAGGTCCAGAGTATATTTTTATTATAACAGAGATCCACAAATAAATAAACTTAAAAAACTAACTCCTAACGAGAAATTAGTAGTTAACTATGTACTTATGGGTATGTCATTAGATGAAGCTTATTCTAGCGTATATAAAATATCAAATCCACGCAGTTTAAGATCAGCTTTAAATAAACTTTTAACTAAAAATCATTTTTCATCATATTTAATAGAGACAGGAGCTATGAATAAACTTAAAACTAAACTAGCAGAAAAAGGACTAACTCAAGAATGGTTAGCTTCTTATATGAAAAGCACTTTAGAAAACCCTAAAGCACCATCAGGACTTAAAACTAAAATATTTGAATACTTATCAGATCAATTAAAAGATGTTGAAGATAAACCTAAAGTAAAGAATCTTCTTAATCCAGAGGTAATTAATAAATCATTATCTAACTAAGATACCAATCATCTATATCTGGTTTGTCGCTTCTTTTCTTTCTGTTTTGTTCGTACGAATCATAATCGGTTTTTATCTTGTCGGGTATAATCATGTTCTTCATAGCTATTGCTGTAGCATCAGCATAATCATCATGATCTCCTATACCTAAAGAAAGTAACTGGAAATATACTTTGTCTATTAAAAAATTATCTTGACATATAATAGCTTCATAATTATGTGCTATAGGATGAAGTATTTGCCCTATTCTTTCTGCCTTATTCATTGACTGTACTTCTCTCCAAAACATAGTGCTTTTACCTGAAGGCATTATATCATCATTTACTACACTCATGTAATCATCATCACTTATACTCTGACCTCTTATGCCAGTCTTTAAACTTTTCTCTACTTCTCTAGCTATTTGTTCTTGCTGTGCATTAGTCTCCATTCTTATTTGTTTTAAGTTAAACTGCTTATCTAATTTAACTACTGCTTCAGCCATACTAGGTAACTCTTTATATTTATATATAGCATATTTACCACCTTCTATGTGTGCTATAACAGGTACTACAAGCCCACTCTCATTCCTATACAACGCAGACTGTTCATCATGCCCTTTAACTTTAGGATATACTCTAGCCATACCTGCAACTACTATAACAGTATCGTCTGACTTCTCACTCGATGATGATGCAGGATCTATACCCATATATAAATTACATGCTCCATACCATTCTCTATTCTTATAATTAAAACTAACTTTTTGCTGACCTTTATCAAGGTGAAACTTTAAACTATCAGTCTTATAAAATGTTTCTTCACTTATTACTCTAGTCTCTGGTGCAAATGGTTCATTCATGTACTCTTGATAAAACCACGATAATTGATCCATACGACGTTTTTCTGCGTAAAGTGATAAGATATAGTGCAAGTCATGTCTATCTGCCCATGAAAGTGTCTTTATGTTAGTTTTAGACCACTCTATAATCTCTTTTTTATCACCTTTTAACTGACCACTTGTTGGATTGTACCATTTCTTTATAGATTTACTTAATTCTTCTTGTGATATTATAGGTCTATCTATTAAGCTCCAATTAGGACTCTTTTTAAATGTTTTAACTACTGTATCAGGATGTACAAGTGTACCAAGCCATAACATCTTACCAGTAACAGAATCTAATGAATTTAATAACTCTGCTTCAAACCAATAATTCATTTTAGTTCTAGTTACTTCTGTAATAGTATTATTCTTAGAATACATATCATCTACAATAATGAATGTAGGTCTTTGACTACGAAATTGTGTACCCCTAACTTTTTGTCCTATACCTACACCTCTAAAAGCAATATTCTGTTGCGAGTTACTTACATTAGGTACTATAAAGTTATTTCTGGTCCATTTGTTATCTCCTGCATAATCTTCATCTTCAAATACTATTCTTTTAGGAGATCTTTCACCAAATATAGATGCTAGTTTTCTATTTGTACTTATTTCATCTTTTATGTTAGATACAAACTGTTCTGATTGCATAGCTGATTCTGAACAAATAAGAAAATATCTCTCATCTATCTTGTGAGTAAATTCTTTTATTTTTTCATTTTTATCATTAAATAATGCAAACTTCGGAGTGAAGTTTTGAAAGTATGTTAAATACATAGGAAATAAAAAATTACCTACAGTAGATTTAGCTGCTTCACGATGAACTAAAAATGCTGCTTGTCTTTCTATTCTACGTTCTTTATCTGGGTCATACAAACTTGCCAGGAGTTGTACCATGTTCCAATGAACAGGTGAAAAGTCGGCATAAAATTTAGAAGGAAAGAAAAACTTAGCAAATTTAAAAATGCCAAGTTGATCTCTCTCTTCTAAGCAAGCAGTATTAATAAGGAAACTTTTTAGTAATTCATTTATTTCAATCTGATTGTAATTGCTCATTCAATATTTCCATAACATCTTTAATAGCGTTAACTATTTCATCATCCCAAGTATTTTTAGTTTTAGATACAATTATCTCTAATATATAAATTACTAAATTAATTAATGTAGGAAGTCCTACTATACTCAATATTTGTATTATTCTTCTCATATCGCTCTTTATAGAAGGGTAACTGTTTAGATCACCCCCTTAATTGTCCAGCGTCACCCTTCTATTTACTCATTCTATGACGCCAGTTTCTTTTAATATATTAACTACAATACCATAAGCTATATCATCAAATGGTGTTTCAGTTTGTTCTGTATATAATTTAGCTTGATTTAAAAATGCAGTAATCAAATTATTACCTGTATACTCACCAGTAATAACAACTTCTCTAACTGTGTCTGCAAATATATCATCTATCTTATTAGATGTTCTATCAGATATTTCTACAAGCTTTAAACTTGTTACATCTAATAAACTATCTATCGTATAATCATTTGATGCTACTACCTCTCTAATAACCTCAACTCCATCATTATCATATGGTGTTGATGTTTGATTTGCTTTGTCTTCTAAAAAATCTAAACAAAATTCTAATACTGGTGTTAATCCAACCCCAATTAAAATTCTTTGTAAAGTTGATTTAATCCACGATAACATAACTAACTCCTGTTAAATGATAAAAACTATTAACCTTTTTCTAAAACCTCGTCAGAGGGTGTTTCTGTTAGAATTTTAAGTATTCTAGTAAAGGCTGCTTTATCTGAACCAGAATATTTATTTGATTCTTTAGTCAAAGCACTAACTAAATCTAATTTATTATTACATTTATTGCAAGTAGATTCTGGCTCTTCATCAGAAAAACATATAAACTTTAATCTAGAAACATCTAACTCTGTAAATGTTTTATCTATTTTAGTAGTCCATACCGTAGATGGTGAAGCTACAGATAATATTAATACTTTGTTATCTACTCCTTTTTTCAATGCATAGTTCGCATCTACTTCAGCCCAAAACATCTTTTCTAAATTCATTATAACTCCTTATTTTTTTAGAATTTTTTTATCGTAAATCTTTTCGTAAGTTTTTATTCCTTCTACAAGTGTTGAGTTCAAACCTACAGTTAAACCCAAGGTTCTTAACATTCTTTCTTTACGCTTAATAGCATACTTTTCTTTAGCTTTTTGATACTGATAATCACCTCTATTTGCTTCAGCAAGTAAAAGTAATGCTGTACTTGATCCTATAAGTTCTACAGCTTCTTGTGTGCCTAATCCACCTAATGGTGTAGCTAAATTACTAACAGTTTCATCTTGAAATTTCATAAGCTTAGTTAAATCTTTAGTGTTTTTCTCATCTTCATCTATTATAAGCGTAGTTAACATAGTATACATAGCCTGCATAATAGCTGCTGTTGCAAAATTACCAGATGGTATCAACCATTTAAAACCTGATAAACCACCTGTTGCTTTATAATTATGTCTACTAGATAACGGGTTAGTACCAAACGCTTCTTCTAATCCAAGTGTAGTACCTAACATAGATAAACCACCAAACAATGTATTAGTAGCTGCTGCACCTCCTACTTGACTAAGTAATTGTTTAGCTTGACTAACAAATACATTACCTCCAATATACAAATCTTCATCTAATAATTTTTCTATAAATGCTTTATCTTTACCTTTTAATGTTCCTGCTTGATATTTATCTAAAGCATTACCTAACTCTTCTTTAAATATATTCTCTAATCTTATTTTTCTAGCTCTATATACAGTCTCGCTTAATATAGATTCTTTTTTAAAGTTATGATACATAAATTGAAGTGTAGCACTAAAGGTATTCATATTAACACCTTTTCTATGGTCACCAATAGCTACATCCATTATACCACGTTCTAATGATAACTGGACATCATGATATAAGTCATTAGGTTTAAATGCACCCATACCTGCTTTTTTTCTTTCATTAGTATATACAGATAACATTTTATTAGCATAAGCAGATGCGTGTTTAGTAGACCTTCGCTCCATATCCATTATATATCCAAAACCCATAGCTGCAGATGTATATAAAGTATGAAGATCAGTATATAATTCTTTCATTTTATCTAAAGTTTGACCTTCTAATGTAATTACTGCTTTACCTGCCGCTGTATTAATTTTAAAGTCTAGTTTTTTATCAGCATTAATTACTTTCAAATGACTATCTTCAAACTTTCTTACTACTTCTGCAAGCTCATTATTAGTTTTAGGATTCAAACTTTCTACAAGCTCACCCCATTTATTTACTGTTTCTTGCATTAACTTTAATTTAGTTCTATCATTAGGTTTAAATTTAACTTTACCATCTTCAAAACTTAATTCAGTATTAAATATTCTAGATGCTATTTTACCAAATATTTTTGTAGGTTTAATATGTGTTATCTCACCAGTATCTTGTAATATAGATGCCATAGTAGCTTCTTTTTCTCTTAATGACTTTTCATAAAATGGAGATATAACATCTACTCCTGCACCTATTGACTTTTCTCTAGTATAAGGGTTAACTATCTCATCTTCTTTAGTTTCACTAACATATGATAAATACTCACCTATATTGTTTTGCATACCATGAGCACCAACACTTAACGATGTACCTTGATAAAATAAAGACATCCATCTATAACCTATATTAAGTAAACCACTTACTCCTAAATATGCCCCCACAGGACTACCTAACATTAATGCACCTGCACCCATAGCAGTCATGATAGCACCACCACCAAATCCATAAGTCCAAGTAGGTATTAATTGAGAATAACCTGCTAATTTTTTATTAAAATTACTCATAGGGTCATTAGCAAGCTTTTTATCTAAGAACTCTATTTGTGCAGATAAATCATTGCCACTCATTATTTTTCTATTAGCTATATGATTACCTTTCCTATCTAAAATTTTAGTATGGTCTAGCTTCATAGTTTTCTTAGCGTGCTTTAATATATCTTCAGAATGCTGTTTAATTACATTTTGTTGTGATTCTAATGCTCTAGTATTAAAAGCTTTAAACATCAAGTGATTAGTTTGACCATTACCTATATTTACATTTCTTAAATCATTTAATGGTATAGTATACATCTTACCATTTTTATCTCTAGGATTTTCATTAGAATGAATTATAACATACTTTCTTTGATTACTTCCAACTTTTTTAATTGTTGCTTCAGTTTTTCTAGTCTTAGGTGTTCTTTCACTTACAGTTTCATCCATATTCAAAAGACCAACTATATGACCTCTAGCTGAACCTGTAGTATTATTAGTATTTCTCCATACTACATGAGCATACTTACCAGATAATTCTGTGTTATAATCATCTACATCTAACATAGCTTCTAAGTCACTACTGAAATATGTTTTATCATAAACTCTACCACTACCAGATGTTAATTCTAAATGAGATGAAGTAAACATTCTTGAAGCTTGATTACCTTCAGGTATTAAATCTAATGCAGCTTGCATAGCAGGCATAACTTTACTTATAGATTGGTCTATTCTACTAGCTATTTTACTATATACATTTCTTGCATTAGGTTCTGCCACAGTAGTATCATTTATTAAGTCTGGGTCTATCTCCATAAGAAGTGACATAATATCTAATTTTTTATGAAGCCCTTTTAGTATTGGATTTGCGTCTACAACTTCCTCTGTGCCCATAGAATAGTCTTCAGGACCATTATCTTCATATATTTTATATTTTGATCGTGATGAGTCTTTATTGAGGTAATTAGATATAAGTGATTTAATAAATTTAGTTGCAGCAAGCTCTGTTTCTGTAGTTTTATTTTCAAAACCTTGAATGCCCATTCTTTTTAATATTTCAGATGGGCTTCTATAACTCTTAGCTTTTATTAAATTTTCTATTCTATTTAAAATGCTATTTTTAACAGATTCTTCTAATGTACTATTATTTATAATATCATCTACAGATGCACTTAAATATTCGCTATAATCTACACCACTATTAATCATAGATTTAGCTTCAGTAACTATATCTTTGATTATCTTAGCTCCATTTTCTACTTCTGCATTTTCTAATAATTGTTCTAAAGAGCTAGCGATGTTTAATGTTTTTATTTGCTCATTCTTTTTGCCTAAAACAGAATTATTTAAATCGTCTATAGCATTTAATATTCTATCACTACCATCTTTTTTGATTGTAGTATAAAATGATAATGTTTCATTAAGATTAGAAGATTGATAACTTTCTCCTAAATCTATTTGCCTATCAGCTTGTTCATTAATAGTATTAACTATTTCAGGTGGCATACCTTGATTTTTTAAGTTATCAGCAAATGATTTTAACATATAACCTATTTGTACATTATATCCACCTGCTACAGCTTTAGTATACATAAGGTCCAATATGCTTAATACCATGACTTCTTTTTGACCAAATGTCTCTGCTGTTTCTGTTACACCTTGTTGCTTACCTCTAATATCAATAGCATTAGCTATAATCTTAGCAGCTTCTTCTCTAGACTTTTTACCTTCTACTCCTTCAATAGTAAATGCAGGTTCTCCTGCTTTTATATCATTACCTATAGTATATATAGGTTTAATATTATTGAAAATATGTAATATCTCTGGTTGGTCTTTATACATAAACTTTAGATTTGTTAAAGAACTAGCTGCAAAATTATCGTTTTCCATATTATCTAAAGTAGTACCTAAATAATATTTTAATGCATTTTCTTTAGTCTTAATTTCTTCAAATGGTCTTGTTATATATTTATAAGCTTTACCAAGCATCATCGCAGGCAAAGATTGTCCAAATGCTTTTCTTAATGTTCTACCATGAGTAATATTAATATTTTGATTACTTACTTCACCATCTATAATTCTAGGTACAGTAAGCATAACATCTTCTTGTGTAGTAAATTCTTTATTAGTAGATAAATCATCTCCTATGTGACCATTATTAATTGTACTAAATGGCATTTTATCTTTATTAAGCTGTAGTTTAGGAAACTTATTATCTAACCATTTTTGCATTCCACTTTTTTGATAAGAATATAATTCCTCTACCATAATAGAATAAAGCATATTCTCTAATACTTTTGCATGTTTTTTACCATAAGTTGATCTAGCTTTAATTGAATTTCTAACTCTTTCAGGAAGTAAAAACTGCTTAAATTCATCAGATAATGCTTGTTGCTCTTCTTTAGTATTAGCTTTATCACCAAAATACTTCTCTAAGTTATCATCTAATACTTTATTTACAGCTTCACTAACAGCATCTAATACATTAGTACCATCTTCTAATGTAGTATTAAGCATCTCCATGGATGTAAAGCCTTCTAACCTTTCATCCTCATTAATTAATAACTCTTTAAACTCATCTCTAAACTTTTTAAATTTTCTATCAGAAAGTAAATTAGCTACAGCATGTATTACTCCATATTTCTTTGTATCTTTTGGTATTATACCTGCTACTGCATTTAACAATGATGACTTACTAGCTGCAAATTCATCATTACCAGTTGTAATATATTTGTTAGCAAACTCATGTTTATTTTCTTTTAGTACATCTATATACTTTCTATCACCTATTTTTAAATCAACTCCACTTTGCATTAAATCCCATATTACTTTTTCAGAATCAATATGAAGTTCATCTGGCATACCATCTTTTAACTCTGTTTTATAAGCCGTTAAAAATGAACCTGCAAGCTTTCCTTGACCTGATTTACCAAACTTATCATACTCTGTATCTAATCGTCTGGTAAGCATATATGTAATTAATTGATCTCCATGAGTTAAATCCCAACCTGCTTTTTTAATAGCGTCATATGCTAAATCTTTAATAGCATTAATTACTGGTCTACTAAACTTCTGTATACTTTTTCTATCTACTCTATAGTCATCTTTGATTTCTTCTTTATCAGTCTTAGCATTAGATTCTTCTTTAGTGTGTTCATTCCAACTAGGAGTAAGTCTTTTATTAGTAAAGAACCAACTTAATCTAAGCCAGTCTTTAGTAAATTGAAGGTCATCCCCTATAATTCTATCTAGCGGAACTGAATCAACTATTTTATCACCAACTTTTTTAATGAATTTACCTGATTGAACCTCTATAGTTATATCACCACCTTTAGCTACTATATGGTCACTTAAATTCATGTATGGTTGTTTGTACAACTGATTAATTAAACTTAATGCAGCTTTTTTTGTATAAAGATCATTTTTAACACTTTCGATAAATGTACTTTCTGCCATTCTACCAAATACTGCATTAGGATATTTAGAAGAATGAGGTCTACCAAATAAATCAGAACTTACAGCATCATGTATAATATCAAGCATGTGGTCTATTTCTGTTTTAATTTGTTTCCACTTGCCTTTAGTTTGATCGTTATTTTTAAAGTAATTATCGTTTATCTTTTGAGCATTATCTAATATTTTACCATTCTGTATTTTAATTTTAGCTTCTATATAACCAAGTTCATTTTCTGGTGTTTCTACTACAGATTGACTTTTATCTAACCAACCTTGCATTACTTTAGCAGGATTTAAACTCTCTACTCTTTTATTTCCTCTATCATTAAAGCCTTTACCAACTTTTGTTTTTTCATACCAATCGTCTTTATTTCTTTGTCTTAAAGATGAAGTTAAAGCTTTTAATTCAAACTCATCAAATCTTTCATTAGTAAAATATTCAATCATTGCTCTTGTAGGCTCTACAGAAGCAAAGTTATAACTATCTACAGCTAACCTTGTAAGAAAAGTAGTCATTAAATAATCATCATCCATGTAAGTTCCATCTACGTTTCTAGTGTTCATTTTTTTTCTAAAATAAACTGTCTGTACTTCTTTTGCATATATATATTGATGCTTATAATAAGCTATACCATCTTTTATTTTATCAGGTTTTTTATTTCTAAATAAATCTGCTATTGATGTTCTTAAACCTATTACTGCTCCTTGTGCAGCATGAGCATTATATGAACCTTCAGGATTTAATATAGGGTTAGCATTTCTAGGTTTATATGATAAATTAAACTCTTTATTAAATTGATTAACTTCATTCTTTTCTGTATGCATCATGTCTTCATAGCTTTCAATACCACTTTTTAATGCTCCTGTATGAGCAAGTGTATTAGCTAGATATTCATACATATCCATAAAGCCATCATCACCATAGCTTTTATCTTGTGTTCTTATATATATACCATCTTTATCATAATCAGCATCAAATACTTTTTCTGCCGTTAACCTATTTATGTGTATACCACCAGGAGTATCACTAACACCAACTATAACTCCTGCAAACGTCATATCAATATTATCTGTAGGAGTTCTACCAACAATAACTGGATCTCCTAAGCCCAAATGAGGATTACCAGATTGTTTTCTTAATTTCTCTAAATCTACTCTAGATATTATTACTCCCCTAGAACCATCTTTTAATCTATTAATATTAGGGTCAAAATGTTCAGCATATAAATCATTTGCAAATGTTTGTATCTGCTTAGTTTTTTCAGGTGAAACATCTATACCACCATCTTGATTTCTTTCACCATATTCATTTAACTTTTCTCTCATTGCATTATCAAATGCTGTCTTGTGATATAAAGATGCTGTTAAAGTACCTATATATCCGTTTGTATGAGATTTTAGCCCTTTATCTATATATTTATATGTCATCTGTCTTAAAAGCCCTTTACGGCTTTGTCCACGTCCATATAACAATTCATCTGCCGATAAACCAATTTCAAATATTAATTGTGGTAAATCTTCAGGTTTAGCTTTAGAACCTCTATCAAATAATTCTAAAAAAGTATCATATTCATATCTATTAGATATATTTAAAAACTCTCTTTCTTTATTAGGTATATTTTCTAAATAACTATGTATATCTTTAAATGCATTTTTAATTTCTACTACTCTCTTGCCTGATACTTTATTAGCTAATTCTGCTTTTTTATCACTATTAAATTCGTTGTAATCTAAACGCCTGTTTAAAGTAGATGAATATGTAGGTCTAGCTTTTTTAGCATAATCTAAAGCTACATTTAATGTCTTTAAATTATTTATTTTTTTAGTCCAGTATATAGCTGTATTAGTAACTGATTTAGATATAGCATCTAAAGCAAGCTTACTATTAGGGTCTCCTTGCATAGCAGCAGTATTATGCCCAAAAGAAGCAATGTTATTAACCTGCATAGCAGAACCACCAGTAGCTGTACTACCTTCATGAAGTGTTTGAGTAATATTAATAGCATCTCTACCAGTTAAAGGTATTCTAATTTTTAATTGTTCAGGTATAATACCTTTGTCTAACATCTCTCTATATTTTTGCCTTTCAGCTAATATATCTTCAGATGCATCATTTAAAATATTACCTTTTTCATCTACAGCGTATTTTAAACTTCCACTATCGCTAACTATCCATTTTAAATCAGGATTAGATATAAATGATATTTCATTATATTTAACTTGAAAGTCATTTTTAAGAGATGATGAGTTTATTACTCCTGCTATACCATTGATATTATCAAAGTAATCTTTTATAGATTGGTCTTCAGGTGATAAAGCTTCATTGTATACATCGTTTTGGAATAATGTTTTTAATGTTATCGCACCATTTTTAGTAAACCAATTACCTTTAGGTTTAACTCCACCTGTAATACCTAAATTACCAGTCATTTTACTCAACAGCTGTGTAAGTTTAGGTTTAGTAATAATAGCTCCACCATCTGGGAACTGATCACTAAATACAGTACCTAAATTACTATCATTATACATATCACCTAAAAGGTCTGTATTTAAAAATAATAAATTAGCGTTTGTACCTCTGTTTTTAATCTCTATACCATATTCTGCTGCTAATTGAGGGTTAGATTTTAATTCAGGTAATTGTCTATACAAGTCATCCATATGCAAGAATGTATTAATAGAACCAGATCTATCAATAAAGTTATTTAAATACTTAATTGTATTTTTACTTTTACCAATCTTGCCTTCTTTTCTTATTGGGAAATAATTTTGTCCAGTAAGGTCGTATGATAAACTATACAGTTGATTTATTAATGATAGCTTAATGTAATTTGCAGGAATATCATTATCTACATCTATATAACTATTATTGTTTTTGTTATATATCTTATACATATCACGCAAACCATTTAATGTATTTGCGTAATTAGCAAATCTTACTTCATCTTCATTTATTTTAGTAGAATGTTTTTCAGCAAACAAAGCTTGAATAAGCTCTGCATTTACATCAGCTTCTTTAGGGTCACTTCTTAAAAATTCTTGTAATGCATCTTTATTACCAACATCTATAATGAATTTTAAACGTGCTTTAGTTTCTTTTACATTATTAGTTTTAAATAATTCTCTTACGTCTTCTCTTAAAAGCAAACCATCTGTTTGTATAATAGATTTAAATATTCCATTACTAATATCTTCAGCTATTATAGCCATAGCTCTTGATTCAATTTGTGCTGCAGTCATAGGCGCTTCAAATTCTGCAGCTTCTCTTTTGATTTGCATCTTTAATTTAGTAGCTTTATTACTTAAAGCTGTGTTAATTTTTCTAATGTCAATTAATAAACCACCAGAATCTTTTGGAATTAAAAAATAACCTTGATCTATTAACTTAGAAGATAAATTAACGTCAGTTTTATGGTAATCTTTCATTCTATTTAGATACTGACCTTTATCTTCAACTTCAACTATTAAATTTATATTGTCTTCATTAAACAATTCTTTAAAAGCTTCATTATCAGTATATCTAAGTAAACCATCTTCTTTTAAATGATGTCTTACAAACTGCTCATGATGAAGTTTCATTGAAGTATATTTAGGTATTCTTACTTGGCTATGAGTAAATCTACTATTGTTTTTACGCAGTTTAGGACCACCTTTTTCACCTATAACTAATGTTTGATGATTAAATCTTTTAGTGTAATTAATTTTACTACGCATTCTAGATATTCTAATAGCAGCTTCTTCTCTTGTTACTCTACCTGCACCTATTTCTTCTTCTAATCTTTCTTTTAATTTTGATGTTATTTCATCATTTATTTTTTTTATGGCATCATACCATCTAAAACTAGCCCCTTTTTCTTTTTGTGTCTTTTTATATATATAGTATGCATAGTTAAATTCTTTTTCTAGCATATCTTCTTTATTAGAATAACCTAATAACTCATAATCATTTTCTGAACCATCAAATTGATTCTCTTCATTAGCTTCTTTCTCATGTCTAATTTGTTCTTCAGCTTCTTGTTCATTATAAGTTAATTTTTCACCCATAGATTCTGCTATAGATCTATTTATAATATCATTTGTAATATTACTAATTATACCATTGTCAAAATCTTCTTGTTTTCTAATTATAATCTTGTGCAAGTCAGCAGTAGTAAAATCGCTACCATGCTCTATAACAGCAGCAGATATAACTTCATCTAATGATAATGTTCTATAAAATGATTTAGGATATTTTCTAACTGCATGATTATAATTAACAAGTCTTTTTTGAATAGCATATAAAGCAGCTTCATCCATACCTTGTATTTTAGTACCATCATTTCTTAATCTTAAATAATTATTTAATGATGATAATGTAGCTGCATATTCTTCAGGATTAGTATCTAAATCATCTTCATTGTATAAATCATATTCTGCATAAGAATCAGCTTCAGCAAATAATCTTTCAGCATCTTCAGCAGAAATAGACTCCATTCTTTTATCTTCTATTTCAGGTTCTAAAGCAACATCTTCTGGTGGCAATGTAGGTTCTACATCAGTAGCTTCAGGTATATTAGGTTCTACCTCTTCTACTTTGTCATAATCATCAGGAAACATTACTAATTTATCTATATAATCAGGGTCATTTTCTATATTAGGTTCTAATTCTTTTGGTGGTAATTCTGGCTCTAATTCTTCAGGTAAAACTACATCAGCTTCATAAGTATTTTCTTCAATTAACCCTTCATATAAATCATCAGGTAATTGCTCTGCTTCTATATTAGGCTCTAACTCTTCTTCTTTTACTTCTGGAAGGTCTACTTCATTTTCTTGTCTAATTTGTTCTCTTAAAGCTTCTTCTTCTGCTTTAGCTTCTTCTGCTATTGTAGCTATATTATCTTCAAATAATTGATTAACATCTTGTATAAGCCATTCATCAGCTAAATTAAATAGTCTTGCATCAAGAGCTTTAAATTGTTTACCAAAATTAGATAGTGTTTCACCATTAGCATCAACACTAGTGCCCATAGCATATTTAGTTAATGCTCTTATTGTTCGACCATTACCATGAGTATTATATAAAGCAGCTATAAACTCAATAGGGTCAGATAAAGCATATTCTACATATTCTTTAATTTTAAATACTTCATCAGGGTCTGGAAGATCTTTATCGTTTTTATATTTACTAGGACTAGTTTCTTCAATAATAGAATCTATAATGCTCATATCTAATGATCTTACAGCTTCAATCATATCGGTTGTACTTTTATTCACTAAAGCAGCGGCATAAGCACCTTTAGCACCATCACTTACTTTTTTAGCTATTAAGTGATTTACTTCTTCCATTAATACAGAGTAAACTGTTAATGGTGTAGCAGCTGTATTATCTATATTATTTAATTCTATATCATTTGCATTAAATATAACTTGTGATTCTTCTGGTACAGCTTTAGCTATTTTATCATCTAATGCACCTTCAAAATTAGCAGCCCCTATTTTTATACCTTCAGGATATAATTCACTTAATATACTTTGTACTTTACTAAGCTTTTTAGCAGAAGATTCTAATATATCTGGTAATGATTTAAAAGTGTAATCAGTATCATCATTTATAATTTGTTTTATTCTTTTAGATTCATTTAACATATGCTGTGGAAGTTTCTCTAATACAGAGCTTAATGTTCCATCAGATTCAATGTTTGCTTCTTTTTTTAAGTCTTCAAATAATTCTGCAGGTGTAATACTTCTTATTTGTCCGTTTTTCTTTGCATTAACGAGCTCTGAGAAGCTTAAATCGTTATAGGTATATACTTTGTCGGCTATATTAATTCTATTGCGATAGCGCTTCTGCATTTCGTCTGTTTCACGATATGTCATTATAAAGTTATTATCTTTATAAGCATTAATCCATTTGTTTTTTCCTGCAAAAGATTTAATATCACCATAAGAAAGAAGTAAACCTGCTGATAAATCAATTAAAAATGCTTGACCTAATCTTGACTGCATATATTCTGGCAGATCTTCCTGCATACCGATTGTACTAACAGCCGATTGAGGAATATTTGCTAGAACATTACCTATCGCATAATATTCGCTAGATACAGCATCTAAATATTGAAAATACCCTTCAGGAGTTTTTTGCATACTAGCTAGATATCTTTTACCTAATTCTTTTTGCGTTAATGCTACTTTACCTGCTCTTTGAAATGCTTTACCAAAATAACCTGCTATAGCACCAAAAGTACCCATATCATTAGCAGATTCTAATAATTCATCAGGAGATAAACCAGTACGAGATACCATACCTAGTACAAACGATGCAGTAGCCATAGATAAGTATGATTCACCTGCTGCACCAAGTAAACTTCTACCTCTATCAATTATTTCGCCTTCAAATCTTAAAGTGTTTCTAGGATTAAAATATCTAGTAGATGGGAATACTTTAGTAGATAAGAAATTATTAATACCTGCAAGCTTACCGTCTTCATGTAACTCTTTAATTCTTTCTATATCTTTATATACCTCTCTATGCATACGACCAAAAGACTTTTGGTATATTTTTTTACTACCAATGTAATCAAATGTATTTTTAGCTACATTTTTAGTAAAAGCACCTACTTTAAGCAGGTTAGTCGCATACTTATTACCTTCTTGTGCTTTTTTGGTAAGTATAGGAGCTATTGTTTTACCAAAATTAAGACCTAGTTTAACAGCTTTCATTATAGGCATCATAGGTACTAACTCACCTGCTATACCTGCTGTTAAATTAGCACCATATCTTGTAGAGTATTGATCTTGGTCCATCATTCGCCATAATACTTCTTTTTCTTCAGGAGATGCTTCTGTATTATTTTGAATCTGATTTAACAAATCATAAATTTGCGTTTGAGTATTTAATGTTGCATTCTCATCTGAAAATTCACCTGTAAATAAAGGCTTACTTATATTATCTAAAGTGCTAAAGTTTCTTAAATCTCTATCTACATATCTTTTTAAACCTTTACCAATAGTTCTATCTATCCATCCAAAAGCAGACTCTAAAGCATCAGGTATAATACCATCTGTACCACGACCTTTTGATATTACATTACCTTTAGTAGATACAATATCATTAAGCTCATCATACTCATTCCACATTCTCATTATTTCTTTTAAAGCTATAAACTCTTTGCCATACTGCTTTATACCTTCAGTTTTTGACAATAAATTTAAATTGTCTCTTAAACCCCATAATATACCTGAAGAATCACCAGACCTACCTAATGTTTGCATTAAATCATCTATATCTACAAACTCATCAGTTTTACCTATGCTACCTTTAACCGTAGCTTCTAGTCTATCTGTTTCTTCTGTATTAGAAATAATCTTAGCCATTAAACTAGTAGCTTGATTATTTAATATACCTTTGATTCTTTGTATATTCTCTGGATTAGCAACAAATATATCATTACCATTTTCATCAACTGTATATTGACCTGACGGATATTGAGTAGTAGCATACAAACTTTGTGCTAGTTCTGGTACTTGTGTTCTTGCTCTTAGTACACTTTCACCTTCAAATACATCTTCTACTATGTCATCTTGACCATTAAAAATATCTACAACTTTACCTACAAAACTTTTAAGCGCTGTAGCTCCACCCATTGCGAATGCACCTGTTTGCTTAATTATATCTTTTGCATAAGGCGTTGTATAAGGTAATATTTCTTCTAGTTTTTTTAAAGTATTATTATATACTTCTTCTGGGTCACCATAATATTTAGCAGGATTACGATGTATATCATCTTCTACTAATTTTTGCATCCCACTAGGCAAATCATATTCTTTTTCTAACTCTGTTCTTTGCCCTTCTTCTATTACACCTGATAAATCTTGATTAGAATATTGTTGTCTTAAATTTTCTATCCCTGCATATCCAGATAAAGATAAAGGTTGCTGCCCTTTACTAGCTCTAAGATTATTCATCTGCTTACGAGCTTCTAACATAGAATCAAAATACTTTTGATTACCATATTTATGAGTTAATTTACCATCATCACTTTCCTCATCTATCCCTCTTAATGATGGTGAAGAAAATAACTTATATAAATCCTCATCTTTCTCACGCAAACCGTCCTCTATTGCCTTATAACTACCCAAGGCATAGTAATCGTTATTATCGGTTGCAAAAATCGTTCTAAGGGCTTTATTAAGGTAATTATTTTTTTGTTCGTCACTTAAATTATTATAATCGTAAGGTTTGTCAGGAACTTCTTTATCACCAAATAAACCAAATAAACCAGTACCTTCTGTTTTAGTACCTAATATTTGTTTGTTATTAATAGCATCAAAAACTGTTTTAGTTCTTGATTGCGTATTATTAGTATATAAATCAAAATTATCTTTGAATGCATTTTGCAACATCTCGTATTGCTTATACATATCAGATTCCATCTTAGGGTCAAATGGATTTAGTGATATATTTTGTATCTGCGGTTCTGGCTGTATTAACGGTGCTGCAGATGCAAAAAATGAACTAGGTCTTACTGTTTTTAATGACATTTATTATACTCCACCTACATACTTACCAGATGCATCTAAAAAGCCTTGATTAATTAAGTGTCCTTTTAAAGAGTCTGTTTCAGGGCTATTAGAATTTAATAAATCATATAATTTTTCTTCATATTGAGCTGCTTGATTTGTTTTTAACCCTTTTAAAATCGTATTAAATTGATTTGATACTTTTTTAGCATTTCTTTTATCATCACTTCTTGACATCATAGCTGAATTTGCATCTACAGCTCCTTTGAATACTCCTTCATTCATTGCTGAATTTAATTCGTTAGTTGTCCCTGTAGCATTTAAAGCATTAGCTTCATCTATGTCTAGATTAATACCTAATGTTGGCGATAATAAATCTCTATCACCGCTAAAAGTAACATAACCATTATCATCAACAGAGAACCAATTACCTTTATCATCACTAAACTTTTTACCATCAGATGTTGACCAACCACCACTTTGAAATTCAGCTATCATAGCTTCTTGATCTTCAGGCATATAAGCATCAGTTAAACTATTAGATAAATAATTACTTAAAACTAATAATCTATTTTTTATTCCTTTTGCGTCTAAACCTTCAAATAATCTAAATGAATCTGCACGCTCTCCATTTGAATCAGATCTTATCTTACCAGTTTCTTTGTTATATAAAAATTCAGCAGTAGTACCATTTTTAGCATATGTTTTGATTCTTTGTGTTGTATCGTTTACACCACTACCAGTTTTTCTAGATTTAGCTCCACCTAATGTACTAGAATATGCTTCTTGTGATGCTTCTCTTAACTGCTCAGGAGTATAAAGTTCTTTGTTTGCTTTTAAATTATTTAATTGAACATATCTTGATATATCTTGTTTTCTAGTATCACCAACTTTTTCTAATACTCCACTAATCTCTTTACCTGCCATTGCATTAGATAACGATGCACCAAACATAGTATCTCTATATTGCTTATCGTCTGTAACGCTTCTATTAAATGGATTAAATGTCTCTGACGTTCTAACCCCAGGCTGAAAACTAGCAGAACCTGACACATTACTAGATATAGATTTGTTAAATGATTCACCATTATTTAAATTGTCTAATACACTACGCAAACTTTCACTACTATTTGCCTCTATAGCTTTTACTATAGTTTGTTTTTGCTCATCACTATAATTAGATTTATTTAAAAAGTTATACATAGATTGTTTTACATTATCAGATTGCTCACCTGATTTTCTATATTCATCAAAAAACTTTTGATAACCTTCAAACGATGGTGCTTGTACAGTTACATTACCTGTTCCATCCATATTCATATTTTCTGTAGTACCAGTACCAGAATTTAATTGTGGCATATTCACATCACTAAATCCAGATACTGTTACAGTTCTATTTTTAAATCTTTCAGGCTCTGCTTGTATTAAAGCTTTCATTTGATTCAATCTAGCAGTTTGTTCTTTACGCTCATCATGACGCTGTATTAATCTTATATTACCTGCTGAACTAGGTCTTTGACCAAATGCACCACCACCCATTAATAAATCAGTAGTTCTATCTTGTGGTCCAAAAGTAACTGTAGGCATGATTATCTCCTTATCTTGCTAACATTTGATTTAAAAATGGATTAGTTTGAAATTGATTTTGCCCTATAGGTCTACCAAAACCGCTTCTATTAACTGAAGATTGTCTTGTCATTAACTCATCATTTGTTCTATTTATATACTCATCTAAAAAACCCATGCCAATATTAGGAGGTAATGTTTCTTGACCATCTATTGTTGGAGGTTGTGGTGGTGGTGTTATTTCACCGCTAGCACTTTTGTCATAACCAAATAAAGCAGCCCATGAAGCAGCATTATTACCACCTTCGTATATACTATTAGTTAAACTACCTAATGCATTAGTAGCACCTAAAAAGTTATTACTTGCAGAACTTCCAGGCTGATATACATAATTAGTCATATTCGCTATATTAGCTCTTTCTTTTGCTTGTTGTGTTTGCATCTGATTTAAGCCCATATCTGCTTGTTGTTGCTGTGCAAATGTGTCTGCTTTAGCTTGGTCATATTGAGCACCTGCAGCCATTACTGGTGCTGCTGACCTGATACCTGATATTAATGCTGAATTTACATTGCCACCTAATCCTGCTGCTGCACTTGCTCCTGCTCCTTGCATCGCTGCTTGAGCTACTGCACCTGATCTAGCACCTTCTAATGCTGCTCTTTGTGCTGCACCTACTTGCGCTGTATTTTTTTGCAGATTAACTCTATTATCCATTGCAGATGATAATTCATTTTGAGCTTGTCTTTGTCTAGGCTCAAACTCTTCTCCATATCTTTGTACATCATCTTTGCCATTACCAAATTTACCTAAACCTGCTCCAATTAAACCCATTATTGGATTAGCTAGTCCTAATGCACCACCAATAGCAGGGGCCAATCCCATTACAGAGCTTTCTTGACCAAATAATTTACCTATTGTATTTCCAAATGACATTTTATTTATCTCCAAAATATTCTCTTAAAATAACTCCTAGTGAACCTAAAGCAAGTGCTATATATCCACCCCACTCTTTGATGGTTTTCCAAAATGATTTTTTGGAATACTTATATCTATCAATCTTTTGTTCTAGCAAATAGTCTGCTGCTTTTTGCTGATTAAGTGGTGTTACCTGCCCTAAAAAGTACAAAAAGTTACCACGGGTATCTTCTATTCTGTTTACTGTAAGTGACACCCATATAATTGTATCAAGCTTTGTCTGATATCTTTTTTTAATCGTGTATTTTTGCAAGCCGTACGTGTCATCTAATACCCTTTGTGCCATATCCCAATCTTTGTTGACATCATCTTTATGGGTTATCTCTCTAAAGTGTAAGCCTTCAAGTTCTGCTGCTGTATATTGCAATATTTGACACAACGCATCATTGACTTTAACAATATTGCCCGAACTATCTCCAATGATCAGCCCATTCAAATTATCTTCCCACAAAGTAATGAGTATCCTATTTTGTTCTATTTCTGTAAATCGTTGCATTATACTGATACATTATTAATCTTTGAAATATTAGCTATTGCTATTCCGTTAATATGAGAAATATTAGCCCATCCTACATTATTTACATAAGCTATACCGCCACCAGCACTCCCACCACTTGTATAATCTATTTCAATATACGGTTCGTTTCCAACATCTGAAGGTGTGTAAAATTGAACCCCACTTCTTTGTCGGTCGTTTAGATTTGTATTTTCTATATCAAAACCATGACCAATTACAAAACCATAATAAGAATCTCCATTACTAATTGCATTTTGTAATGAAGTTAACCCCGTTGAATTTAATTGAAAGGCAACCCAATCATTAGCAGAATAATTTTCATGGCGTTTTTTGCCTGAATGCAACGTATAAGAAAACTCGTCATATTCATCAAGTGTTCTACCTTGTTCAATTGTTGTTAAATTTTCAGCTAATAATTGTAAATATCTATCGTTTGTATGGTTTGCACCCCCAACAAAACTTGATATATCATTAATCTTTGCATAAAAAACGGCATTATTTAAAGTGTCAGTAGTTGAAAAACTTGAAATATTAAAAACTACAAAAGATCTATAAATGGCAAAATCATTGCCAGATGGTGTGTTGTAATAAGCGTAAGGCGTCAATTGCAATGAACTTGTTGAATCATATTCAGTTGTACCAACAGTACCTTCTCTAACATCTACCCATGATGTATTATTCGCTCTCCTTAATGTTGATGTGTAAGAATCGTTAACATCAACACTTGCAACTGTTCCAACGTCATAAGTGACAACAAGCTGTGGTGGACTTGCTCCATCATGGTCATACAAATAATAAAATTGTTGTAAACCTGAAGCTGTGTTGTTTGGCGTTGTTTCGTTAATACCAAAACCCGTT
>Ga0208645_1001014_pt1 | contig 26716 bp, 23 predicted proteins | sample VirMetDEL_Sep_01_FD_184519 | JGI IMG/M metagenome (GOLD analysis project Ga0208645, IMG submission 184519) | Aqueous microbial communities from the Delaware River and Bay under freshwater to marine salinity gradient to study organic matter... | ecosystem: Environmental > Aquatic > Marine >... | reverse complement strand
TAGAACATTATTAAATATATGGTGTTTATATTTTTTTGTTTCTTTAGTTATTATCATTTTATTTTTCCTTGCTAATTAAAGCATTTTCTCAATTTAACAAGTATATTATACGACTAATTTATTCCTAATCGGGATAATTTATATTGTGTATTTAAAATTTATTTGTTTTATAAGCTTTTTTGGAATATTATTGCGATAATAAATGGAAAAAAATGACTAAAAAAACAACACCAAAAAAATTAACTGATAATTTAAGATTAAAAATTAGAAATGATTTTGTTCATGGTATTGATAAAGATGGTCAAAAAATATATCCAACATTAGATGAATTAATTAAAAAGTATAATGTTGCACAAAGTACTATTTATAGAACAGCTAAATCCGATAATTGGAAAATTCAAAAAGAACAATTTCAAGTTGATTATCAAAAAAAATTAGATAAACAAAGACAAAAAAATAATATAAGTAAATCAATACAATTAGATGATCAATCTTTAACTTTAGCTAATGCATTATTTGCAACAGTTGGACAAACAATTCAAATTAATAATCAAAACATGAAAAAGGGTAAAAAAGGTTTAATACCCACTCAAATAAATGCACTTGCTAATGCTTTGGCAACTGCTCAACGAACTGCTAAATTAGCACTTGGAGAAGCAACTCATAATATAGATGCAACAGTCAATGAAAACAACGACTCATTCAGAAGAGCTATGGAACTGCTTGACGAAGTTGAAAAAAGCAGAATCGCAAGCATTCAAGCTACGCACTAGTTGGTTAGAAACAGCTAGAGATAAACAATTACAACCTCATATTGATCATTATATATGGTTAATATTAGCAGGTCGTGGTTGGGGTAAAACAAGAACTGGTGCTCAAGATATAGCTTTATATGCATTAAGAAATCCAAATACTAATTGTGCCGTTGTTGCACCCACAGCTGGTGATTTAAGAAGAGTTTGTTTTGGAGGTAATTCAGGTTTATTATCAATAGTACCTAAAGAATGTTATTTAGAATCACCTGATCAAAAAGGATTTAGTTCATCTTTAAATGAAATGAGATTATTTAATGGTTCCAAAATTACAGGATATGCGGCATCTGAACCTGATAGATTAAGGGGACCTCAATTTCATAGAGCATGGTGTGATGAATTGGCGGCATGGAGATATCCTGAAGCATTTGATCAATTAATGTTTGGTTTAAGACTTGGAGATAATCCTCAATGTGTAATAACAACAACACCAAAACCTAATAAAATTATTAAAAATCTTATTGCTAGAGATGATGTTATAACAACAAGTGGTAATACATTTGAAAATGAAGCTAATTTAGCTGACAGTGCCTTAACAATGCTAAAGGACAAATATGAAGGCACTAATCTAGGAAGACAAGAATTATATGCTGAAATAATAGAATCATTTGAGGGTGCTTTATGGAATGCTAATTTAATTGACAAATCAAGAATATTTGAAAAAAAAGAACTTTCACAAATTATTGTTGCTGTTGACCCTGCTGTTACAGCTAATGCAAATTCAGACGAAACGGGTATAGTAGTAGTAGGTAAAGATTATAATAATCATTATTATGTTTTAGAGGACTTATCAGGAAGACATCCACCTGAAAAATGGGGTAGAATAGCTGTTAATGCTTTCTATGAATGGGAGGCTGATAGGATAGTAGCTGAAGTTAATAACGGTGGAGATTTGGTAGAAAGACTTATACGGAACATAGATAATCAAATATCTTATAGAAGTGTTAGGGCGACTAGGGGTAAAATACTAAGAGCAGAACCAATCTCAGCTTTATATGAACAAGAGAGAGTTCACCATGTTGGTGTATTCTCGGAGTTAGAATCGCAAATGTGCAGTTATACAGGAGATACAAATAGTTCACCTGATAGATTAGATGCTTTAGTATGGGGATTAACCGAACTTAGCAAGTCTAAAGGACAAGTAAACTGGAGAATAAGCTAATGGCACAACAAACATTTTTTCAACGACTTTTTAATATTCAACAACAAGAAGTCAAACAATCTAATATGATGGGTTATTTTGGGGTTGGTACTGATCAACCTAAAAATTACAAATATGAAGATTTAGCTAAAGAGGGATATTTAAAAAACGCAATTGTATATCGTTGTGTTAATGAAATATCTAAAGGTGCAAGTGCTGTACCCTTCGTAATTAAAGCAGGAGATCAGATAATTGAACAACACCCACTCATTGACCTTCTTAACAGACCTAACCCTTTACAGTCCTACTCAGAGTTTTTTAATAGTTTATTTGGTTATGTTCTTCTTAGTGGTAATGCATACATACTTAAAGTAGGTGGGCTTACAGGTACGCCTAAAGAACTACATCAATTAAGACCTGATCGTATTAATATTAAAGGTAGTGGTAACGCTATACCTGATAAATACGAATATGTTATCAATGGAAAAATACAAAAAGTATATGAAGTTGATCAAGACAATGGTTTTAGTGAAGTTAAGCACGTCAAATTATGGAATCCATTAGATGATTATTATGGTTTAAGTCCTATGAGTGCTGCCGCTATTGAGATAGACCAGTTTAATATGGCTAGTAAGCACAATGTAAACTTACTTAATAATGGTGCAAGACCAAGTGGTGCTGTTATCTTTAAACCTAAGGATGATGCAGGTTTTGCTGTAAATCTAACTGAATCACAAAGACAACAATTATTAACAGACCTTAATAATAGATTTAGTGGAACAGCTAATGCAGGTAGACCTATGTTACTTGAAGGAGACTTTGACTGGAAAGAAATGGGTTTAAGTCCTAAAGACATGGATTTCCATGCATTAAAGAACATGGCTACTACAGATATAGCTTTATGTTTTGGTGTTCCTAGTCAATTAGTAGGTGTTCCTGATGCTCAGACATATGCTAATGTAGCAGAAGCAAGACTTGCTTTATACGAAGAAACTATTATTCCACATCTAAGAAAGATAGCTTCAGATCTTAACGAGTGGTTAGTACCTCTATTTGACGATAGACTTACCCTTGAATTTGATATAGATTCTATACCTGCACTTGCAGAAAGAAAAAAGAAGACTTACGAGAATGTTACTAGTGCTGTTCGTGAAGGTATTATGACTCGTAATGAAGCAAGGCAAATTATAGGTCTTGACCCTTTAGATGGTGCTGATGATCTTTATATTTCAGCTAATCTATTCCCACTTTCAGATAGTGATGTTCCTAAACCCGAGAATCCCGTAAACGAAGAAGATTTAGAAGATTATGATGATGATGATGAGGTTGATAAAGAGATAGACTTTCTTTTACAAGAAGAAAAAGCATTAGCAGATATAAATACAGTTCCTACCAGTGAAATGGCAGAAGAAGCTAAGAGAGGGCTTGAACTTAGAAAAAAGTTTAAAAGGGGTGGCACTTTAGTAGGTGTTGCTCGTGCAAATCAACTAGTAGCTAAAGAAAGACTATCTATATCTACTGTTAAAAGAATGTATAGCTTTTTTAAAAGGCATGAAGTAGATAAACAAGCAGAAGGTTTTAGACAAGGTGAAGAGGGATATCCAAGTGCAGGAAAGATTGCATGGTTGCTTTGGGGTGGGGATTCAGGCTTTGCTTGGGCTAAAAGGAAGCGTCAACAAATAATTACAGAAGAAGATAAAGAAATAGCACTTCAAGAGCATGTAGAGTGTAAAGAAGATGAAAAGGCTTTATCAGGTAAGGTAAAAGAAGCCTTAGAAGGTAAAGTTACAGATCATAATGAAAAGCATGGTAACACTAAGACTAAAAGGGCTACTTTAAGAATGCTAGAAGCTGTATTTAGACGTGGTGTAGGTGCTTATAGAACAAACCCTAGTTCAGTAAGACCAAGTGTTAGTTCTCCTGATCAATGGGCTTATGCAAGGGTAAATAGCTTTCTAAGAGCATTATCTACAGGTAAGTTTAGAGGTGGAAGACACGATACAGACTTATTTCCTAAAGGACACCCACTATTTAGCAAAACATGAAGTTAGAACGTAAAAAGTTCAATACCTTTAGACAAGGTAGGATAAATGTACGAGCAGAAGCAAGAAAACAGCTAGTTTTAAGGAATAATCTAGAAAAAAGGTTTTATAAGACCCTTAACACCTTATTTCGTAAGTTTTTAAACGTACAGATGCATCTTTATCAACAATATGGCATATATGAACCACAAATAGCCAATCAATCACTGGATGAAGACTTATACCCATTAACACTAGGTCATTACAGGCGTGTTTTTAAAGTTATGTTTGAATATAACGAAAAAAAATACAATATTGATAAAAAACAAGATGAAGCTTTTGTTTTTGGTAGATCAGTAGACTTTGAGAACTTAGTAGAAGAATATTTTAATACAAGACAAATAATCTTAGCAGGTATAAGTGCTAGATTATCTTATAGTATTAGTGCTGTGATAGAACAAGGTAGAGCAGATGATTTGACTTTAGCACAAATCACAAAATTGGTATCAGATAAGTTTCTAGGCATAAGCAGATCAAGAGCCGCACTTATTGCTAGAACAGAAACCCATAATGCCGCAAGTTATGCTAGTAATAAGTATTTTAGTAAAGTTGAACAAGACTTAGGCACTAAGATGCTAAAGAAGTGGGTGGCTACTAACGATAAAAGAACTAGATCAGCACATGCATTAGCTAACGGTCAAATCGTAGATATGAATGAAGACTTTATAGTAGGTGGTGTTCCTATGGAATATGCAGGAGACCCTAAAGGTGGTGCATCAAATGTTATCAACTGTAGATGTGTGATTATCTACGCTGATGAAAGAGATATGAATTAATTAATTATATATACCTATATATTGTGCTTAACTTATCAATAAGCTACTATATAAAGTAATATGCCTATTCCAAAACCAAATAAATATGAATCAAGGCAAGAATTTATTAATAGATGCATGGGAGATAATACTATGACTAATGAATATAATAATTCTGATCAAAGATTAGCTGTTTGTACTAGTGAGTACAATTCAAATAAAGAAGATTCTATTGACAATGAAAAAGCAGAAATAAGAAAAGATGTTTTTGATAATCCAGGAGAAGCACAAGCTAGAGCAAAAGAAATAGGTTGTTCTGGAATACATACACATGATGAAAATGGTAAAACTATATTTATGCCATGTAAAACACATGAAGAATATAGAGATTTAATAGGTGAAGATGTAAAAGATAATATTTCTGATATGAAATCATTTTTAGAAATAAAATCTAATATTAAAGCTTATCATGATGATGAAGAAGATAAGGATTACGGAACATTTGAAGGATATGGTTCTGTATTTGGTAATAAAGACTTAGGCAATGATGTTATAGAATCAGGTGCATTCGCAAAATCCCTTAAAAGAAGAAAACCACAAAATGTTAAGCTTTTATATCAACACAAGTCTGATATGCCTATAGGTGTATTTGATGAGATAAGAGAAGATGATCATGGCTTAGTGGTTAAAGGTAGACTTGCTCTAAAAACACAAGCAGGTGCAGAAGCCTACGAATTATTAAAAATGGGTGCTTTAGATGGTCTATCAATAGGCTTTAGAGTAAACCCAAAAGAAGTTTCATATGATAAGCGTGGTAATAAACGTATTATCAAAGAAGTAGATTTGATGGAAGTGTCGTTAGTAACCTTTCCTATGAACCCTCAGGCAACTGTTCGTTCAGTAAAAGGTGAAGATATTTCTATTAGAGAATGGGAGAAAGGACTGCGTGACGCTTTTCAGCTTTCTCGTTCAGAAGCAAAAATGTGTGCAAAAGCACTTGATGAATGTTTTGATCAGCGTGATGCTGATACAAATGCAGACTTGGTAGATGCCATAAAAAACTTAACTTTAACCTTAAAATCTTAATAGGAGATTATTATGTCGGAAGATATAAAAAATGCTATTTCTGAACTAGGTCAAACTTTTAATGAATTTAAAAAAGTAAATGATGAGAGATTAGAAAGCATAGAAAAAGGCGAAGGTACAGCATATGTAGACGAGAAATTATCTAAATTAGAAGCCAAATTGGATTCTTTTGAAGATGTAAATCAAAAACTTACAACTGCTGAAGCTAACGCTGAAAATATCAAAAGCCAAATAGAAAAACTAGAGACGGTTGTACGAAGACCAAACTCAGGTTTTACTACTAAGCAAGTAGATGAATACATGAGTGCATTTGATTCATATTGCAGAAAAGGTCTTGAAGGTCTTGACACAATGGAAAAGAAAGCATTAACAGTCAGCAATGACTCAACTGGTGGATATTTAGCACCACCTGAATATGTGAAAGAATTAATCAAAACGATTACTGAAATGTCACCTATTAGAAGTCTTTCTAGAGTTAGAAGCACTAGTGCTAGAAGTATCCAAGTACCTAAAAGAGAAGCTACTTTTGCCGCTCAATGGGTTGCAGAAAGTGGTACTAGAAGCGAAAGCACACCTAGCTACAGAGTTGGTTTAGAAGAGCTACCTGCACACGAAATGTATGCATTAGTAGATATTTCTGAGCAAGACTTAGAAGACTCAGTATTTGATTTAGAAGCTGAAATGCAATCTGAATTTGCTACACAATTTGCAGTAGCTGAAGGAAGTGCATTTGTTAATGGTGATTCAGTAGGTAAGCCTGAAGGCTTTTTACAGAATGCATCTGTTGGTGATATTGCTTCAGGTTCAAACACTGCTTATGATGCTGATGATTTAATTGGATTAGTACATAGTATTAAATCTGATTATTCTAAAAATGGTACATGGGTATTTAACAGAAATACACTAAGTAACATTAGAAAACTTAAAGATGATGCAGGGCAATATGTGTTTCAAGCAGGTATGTCACTACAAGGTGGTGTAACAAACACTATTCTTGGTCATCCTTATGTTGAAGCAACAGATATGCCTAATGCGGCACAAGATGCTTCTATGATTGCTTTTGGTGATTTTAGAAGAGGATATATGATCGTAGATAGAGTAGCTTTATCAGTATTAAGAGACCCATTCACACAAGCGACTACTGGAAATGTAAGATACATTGCTAGAAGAAGAGTTGGTGGACAGGTAATCTTACCTGAAGCTATTGTTAAACTAACCCAAAAAGCGTAAGCGAGGTATATTATGAGAGATTTAGGAAATAATCTTGTATCAGTACAAAGTCTTGCTTCTGCTGTGACAGCAGGAAATGATGCTACAGTGAATGGAACTGCAGTTGATTTAAAAGGCTTTGAAGGTGCATATGTAAACGTAAACACTGGTGTTGAAGGTGTAACTCTATCTAATAGCTTAAAAATTGAATTTAAGTTAATGCATGGAGATGCTGCTAACGCATTAGTTGCTGTTGAACAAAAAGATGTAACGGATGGCTCAGTTACTTCAGGTGTTTTCTTAACACTTGATGACAATGCTGAAACACCACAAACATCAAGCATCGGTTATATTGGTGGAAAAAGGTATGTAAGCGTTGATGTTGTCTTCACAGGCAATCATTCAACAGGCACACCTATGTCTATTGATGTTATCAAAGGCTATGCACGTCATAGTGAAGGAGCAAGTACAGTAACAGTAGCTTAATTGCTATTTTGTACACTGGTGGGGTGAAATACCCCACCTCTATTTAAGGGATAAATTATGTCAAAAAAATATAAAATTCTAAGACCAAAACCATGTATTGTAGATGAAGCAACAAGAAAGCTAGAGCTACAACCTGTAGACAAAATTATTGATGCAGATACTGATTTAATGAAAGCCAATATGGAAAGATTTGAAAGCATGGGTTGGGCTATGGAAATAAAAATGGATTCTGTAGATGAAACTTTAGAAGTTGAAGCGGAAGTAAAGCCAAAAAGAGCAAGAAATAAAAAAGGTCAATTAAAAGCTGATGACCCATCAACACCTGATATAGATGAAGCATGGGAAGGTGGGAAAGCACCAAAGAAAACAGCAAAAAAAACCACAGCAAAAAAAACAACTAAAAAGAAAACTACTACTAAGAAAAAATCTTAGTAATTCTTTTGATTGTATGTGAAGAATTAATGGCTTAGAATAGATAAATGGCAGTCAAAATACCAAGTGATACTATAAGCAAACTAGAAGCACATGAAAGAGAATGTGCTATTAGATATGAAAACATAGAAAAAAGAATGGATAGTGGTTCAAAGAGATTTGATAAACTAGAAAATCTTATCTATGGTTTATATGGCTTAATTATTGCTTCAATGTTTGGGCTGATAATAGAAAAAATATTTTTTTAGGAGAATAATATGTCAGAAGACTTAAACTACGAATCGCTATATAACACAGCACAACAAGAACTAGCTAACGCACAACACACTATTAGAGTATTAGTACAGAAGCTACAAGAAGCACAAGGTGATGACGCTATAGCAGGTGAACAACCAATAGTAGAAGAAGCAAAGGCAGACAAGAAAAAAGCTAATTAGGAGTGGTAAATGGCAGGTCTAGTTTTACATACAGCACCTGCATCAGAACCTATAACCCTTGCAGAAGCAAAGTCATATTTAAGAGTAGATAGTTCAGGTGATGATGCTTTAATAACATCATTGATCTCAACAGCAAGAAAGCTATGTGAAGAACATACGCAACGTGCTTTCATGACTCAAACTTATGAATTGTTTTTAGATGCATTAGAAGATGTAGAAGATGGTTTATGGGAAGGTATCCGTACTGGTCCATATATTAATTACTACAAGAACTATATAGAATTACCTATGCCACCTGTGGTATCTGTAAGCCATATAAAGACTTATGACGATAATGATACTGCAACTACCTTTAGTGCAAATAATTACTATGTAGATAACGCTAGACAACCTGCAAGGGTAGTTTTACGAACAGGAGAAACCTTTCCTACAGCTTTAAGAGTAGCTAATGCTATAGAAGTTAAATATATTACTGGCTATTCATCAGCTAGTGCTGTACCTGAACCAATTAAATTCGCGATCTATCAAGTTCTTACATATTTGTACGAACACAGAGGTGATATGTATGAAGGTAAAACTTCACTACCTGCTACTGCAACAAAGCTTCTTGCTCCATATGTAGTTTATAGTGGTATGGGTAGTTCTAAACTCATGTCATTAGGATAATGAGCCAAGTAGGTCAACTTAGACACCAAATTACCCTTCAAGGACAAGGCACTACTAGAGATAGTGGTGGTGGTATAAGTTCAGGTTGGTCAACTATTGCTTCTGTGTACGCTGATATAAAGCCTAAAAGTGGGAAAGAGGTATATGCACAAGGTAAACTGGTTGGAAGCGTGTCACACGAGATTACAGTGCGTTATAGGACTGATATTACTAACGGTTCTAGGATTAGTTTTGATAGTAAGTTATTTAATATTAGGGCTATTATCAATGTTGATGAAAGGGATAGATTCCTTAAACTTCTTTGTGAAGAAGGGATAGCAACGTGAGTATTGATTTTAAAATCAAAAATCTAGAAGAATTTAACAAAAAGTTAAATAAAAAACTTAATGAAAACAAAGTTAAGGAATATATAACTCGTGGAACTGGTCAGGTAATGAATACTGCTATAAAAAGCATAAGAGGTGGTGGCACAGGTATAACCTATCAAAAATACGAACCAAGAAGAACACATATAGCATCTGCACCTAATCAACCACCTGCAAGTGATACAGGATTTTTAATAAGTAATATAACAATGAAAGTAGATGTAAAACAAAATGGCAGTGTGGTAGGTCAAGTAATATCATCTGCACCATATTCAAAGCATTTAGAGTTTGGCACTACTAATATGACTGAAAGACCTTTTATGCAACCTGCATTACAAAAAAATAAAAGAAAAATAGAAGCATTATTTAAAAAAGGCATATTGAAATGAGTATTGGTCAATTTGCATTACAAACAACCATATACAGCACTTTAGCTAATGATAATACAATTACATCAACTTTAAGTGCAGGTGTTTATGACGAGGTTCTAGAAGGTGCTAGTTACCCTTTTGTATCATTAGGTGAAGAAACATCTATAGATTATGGTACAAAAAATGAAAATGGTGGTGAAACTACTATAAATATTCACATATGGTCACAATACAAAGGTGCTAAAGAAACAAAACAAATAATGGACAGAATTCACGATTTATTGCATGATAGTAACTTAACAGTCACTGGATTTAACTTAGTGAACCTAAGATTTGAATATAGTGATATACTAAGAGACCCAGATGGTGTTACTAGACATGGAGTCATGCGATTCCGAGCAATAATATTAGGAACTAACTAATTTTATAAATAGGAGATAAAAATGGCGGCACAAAAAGGTTTAGATGTAGTGGTCAAAATGAATGTCAGTGGTAGTCAAACTACTATTGGAGGCATGAGATCAACATCAATTACATTAAATGACGAATCAGTAGATATTACTAATAAAGATAGTAAAGGCACTAGAACACTTTTAGCAGGTGCAGGTGTAAATAGTATTTCTATTAGTGGTTCAGGCGTATTCACAGATGATGCAGGTGAAGTTGCAGTAAGGGCGGCATTTCAAGCACAACAAAATACATCTGATGGTACTAACACACAAACCCCTGCTTTTGAAACATTTGAATTTACAATACCAGACTTGGGTACTTATACAGGAGCATTTCAAATTACATCTTTAGAATATGCGGGTGAATATAATGGTGAAGCTACTTACTCAATGTCTTTTGAGTCAGCAGATTACATTACATTTGCATAATGCTACAAGAAGTAAAAGTACAAGTAGGTGACGAGTCTATAAGGGGTGCTTTATATAAAGGCGAATTACTTATAAAAAATGTTATTGAAGTTGGTGAAACTATTAATGTTGATGGTAAAGAAAGAAAGGTTTTAGCATCAAGATTAGATACTAGAGATAATTTATTAAGAATAAATCTTGCAGAAGCAAGTAAACCTAAAAAGGAGAAGAAGTCAGATGGCAAACAAACTAAAGGGTGAAACCACTATAAATTTAGCAGGTAAGGATTATAAAACTAGACTTACTATAGACGCGATAATTCAAATAGAAGATTCGTGTGATTGTGGAATAATAAAATTAGCTACAAGAATGGCAGAAGCAGATATAAGAATGTCTGAAGTCATAAATGTGTTACTACCTGCCCTAAGAGGTGGTGGTAATGATTTTCAAAGAAAAGATGTAGTTAAAATAGTACAAAATGCAGGAATAGTTAAAGCAACAGCCGCAGTTGCTAACTTGATTGCACAATCTCTAACTGATGATTCAGAGGAAGAAGCAGACGAGGGAAAGCAAAAACAGGGGGATTAACTAGTGATTCCCTACCCATCAAACGCTTTTTTTCAATTTGTGTTGGCATGATGGGTATGTCTCCTAACGATTTTTGGCAATCTAGCCCAAAAGAAGTCTATATGGCTATAGATGGATTCAAAGAATTTAATGGTGGTTCAGAAGATAAAGAAAAGCCTATGACCAGTGATCGTCTTAGCGAATTAATGGAGTTATATCCTGATGAGTAAACCTATAGATGAACTAGTAATTCAAATTAGAGCCGATACTAAAAAACTACAAAAAGACTTAGATCAAATAAAAGGAAAGCTTAACACCACAGGTGCTGTAGGTGGTGCGGCTTTTGGTGCAGTAGGTGGTGCATCAGGTGCTTTAGCAGGAAGCCTTAAAAAATTAGCAGGTCCTGCGGCAATAGGTGCTGTTCTATTAGGAATAAAAGAATTAGGTACATTTGCCGCTAGATCAGGAATGGAGTTTGAAGATTTAAAAGATTCTCTTGATACAGTATTTGGTTCAGTAGAAGCAGGTGATAAACAATTTGATAGAATTTTAAGATTTTCACAAACAACACCTTTCCAAATAGATACAGTTACTAAAGCATTTATTGGTTTAGGTTCAGTTGGTATAGAACCAACTACAAGAATGATGCAGACATTCGCTGATGCCGCTTCTGTTGCAGTAGATCAACAGGGTGCATTTGAAGCCATGGTAAGGGTTGTTCAAAGAGCAGAAGCAGGTGCGTTAGGTTTAGTTGAATTAAATATGTTAGCCGATAGGGGTATTGATGTATTTAAAGGTCTTAAAGAAGAATTAGGTCTATCTAGAATGGAATTAACTGCATTTGGTCAAACAACAGGTGGAGCACAGGTTATTGTTGAAGCTTTAGTAAATGTATTAGAAAAGCAATTTGGCGGAGCAATGGTTTCTAAAATGGATAACCTATCTGTTGCTGTATCAAATATGGCAATAGCTTTTAAAACTTTAGGTAATGAAGTATTTGAAAGTGGTCTTGGTGCAATGCTAAAAGGTTTTGTAATTTCAACAACAGATTTAATTAATAAACTATCAATACTTATAGCAAAATCTAGAGGAGCAGGAATAGGTATAGAATTACAGTCTCCAAATATTACAACTGATATGGATTTTGAAGAAATGCAATCAGAGAGAGTGAGGGTTGCAAAAGCTAATATACAAAAAATTAGAGACGAAATGGCTAGTTTAAGAGATTTAACAGAAGAAGATAGAGGTTTCTTAGATAATACTATATCAAAATTTGCTCAATCAAATTCAGCAAGTATGCCCATTGCACTTTTTAAAAAAATGATAGTACTGTTTACAGATGCAGGTATGAGTGCAGAAGAAGCAAGTCAACTTGTTACTAATTTAAATAAAGCCTTGGCAGATGAAAGCAATGCATTAAGAGATGCTTCAAAGAGTCAAAAACAATTAACACAAGAGCAGAAAGAAGCAATACTTAATGAAAGTAAAAGAGTACAAGTATTTGGTATGCTAGAAAAATCTTTAATTGATGCAAAAGGTACAACTGATTTATTTGCTAACGCACAAACACAATTAAAACAAATTTTTGAAGAAAATAGTGATTTTCTTAAAGAAAATGGAATACCTGATTCAGATGCTTTGGGTGTTGCACTTAAAGATTTAGGTATAGAGTTAAATAATACTAGTGAAGGTGTTAAAGAACTTACTGTAGAAGAAAAAAAACTTGTTGATGCCTTTTCTTTTGTAAGGAGTAAAGTTGCTTCGCTTATAACAGAAACAGATCAATATGCTTTTGCTAATGAAAATTTAGCTTTAATTTTAGAGCAAAATAAAGATGCATTTGCTGTTTTAGGAATTGAAACCCTACCACAACTACAACAAGCACTTGCAGACACTAAAGATGCTACAGAAGATGTTAAAGATGTATTAGGAGATGAACTAAAACAGGCTGTAATTAACACTTCTAATTCATTTACTACAGATTTTGTGAATAGCTTGTTGGATGGTCAAAACGGACTAGAAAGCTTTAAATCATTTGCTAGAAGCATGGTCTCACAAATCATAGCTATATTTATGCAGTTAGCTGTAGTAAATAAGATCATTAATAGTATTTTTAATTTAACAGGTGATGATGCTTTAAATACAATTGATTTGTTTGGAGGTGGTAAGACACCAAAAGTAAGCACAGGTGGTGGTGGTGTGGGTATGAGACTAGCAGGTGGTGGAACTATACAAGGTGGTACGCCTACTTTAGTTGGTGAAAGAGGTGCTGAAATATTTGTACCTAATACTGGTGGCACTATTATGAATAATATGAATACCAAAAATGCTATGGGTGGAGGTACACCAGTAAACATATATCAAACAGTTAATTTTGCAACAGGCATAGTACCTACTGTAAGGGCAGAGGTTACAAAGATGATGCCACAGATAGCAGATGTAACTAAAGCGGCAGTACAAGAGTCAGCAATGCGTGGTGGTAACTTTAGAAGGAGTTTAGTAGGTGGGTAAATTAGTAACAATGCCAAATACTCCTAATTTTGTTAGAAGTAATTTTAAACTAGTAAGAACTATAGGAACTGTAGCTTCTCCATATACAGGTAAACTTAGAACACAGGAATATGACGGTGTATTTTGGGAAGCGGTTGTAAGCCTTCCACCTATGCGTAGAGATGTAGCTAAAAATTGGCAATCTTTTCTTTTAGAATGTAATGGAATGGTTAATCAGTTTAAATTTGCAGACCCTGATGCCTTGCTTAATCAAGGTACATACAATACAGATGATTTAAAAGCAAAAAACAGAATTAACCAAACAGCTAATATAGAATTAGATTTTTCATCAGCAAATACTATAACAGCACCTAGTAACACTACACCTTTTGCAAATGCTCTAGTAGGTGATTTTATTTCTGTTACAGGTTCACAATATCCTGAAAACAATGGAACACATAAAATAACTGCAAAAGCTAATTCTTATACCGTTACCGTACAACCTGAAAATACAATCAATTTAATTACAGATGCAGATAGACCTGCATGTACTATAAAATCTAATCAAAAAGGTTCTACAGGTCTAAATTTATCTTCAAGCAGTAATAGTGCTACAGGTACTATAAAAAAAGGTGATTATTTACAGATTACAAGTAGTTCTACAGCAGGTGCTAATCCTGTTCAATATGTAATGGTTACAGAAGATGCAACTCTTAATGTAAATGCAGGTGAAGATACTTATGGAGTTAAGATACAACCTAAATTAAGAACTGCTATCACAGAAAATCATCTAATAAGGTTTGCATCACCAAAAGGTATGTTTAGATTAACAACAAAAGATGTAGATTGGGATGCAGATAATATATCTAACTATGGAATATCTTTTTCATGTATTGAGGTAGTTTAAATGTCAAATAGAGGTGGTATAGATAGTGATATCGTCAAATATCTAGAATCTGATCACCAAGTTTTATTTTTAGCAGTAAAAGCTGAATTTGACACAGATACCTTATATGTTTGGAGTGGTGATTACGATTTATCTCTTGATGGCAATACTTATACTGGTGCAGGTACTCTTTTAAGCATATCTAATATAGAAGATACTTTAGAATTAAAATCTAGTGGTTTATCTGTTGCATTAGCAGGTATGGATTCCACAGTTCTAGATTTAGCACTTACCGAAAACTATCAAAATAGATTTATTACAGTGTATCTAGGATACCTTTCAGGTGGCACAGACACCGTTGCAGGTACTATGACTTTGTTCAAAGGTCGTATGCAATCAATGACCATTAATGATGACCCTAATGGCTCTACAATAAGTGTAGATGCAGAAAATAGGCTTATAGACTTACAAAGACCATCTAACCTTAGATATACAAAAGAATCACAACAAGGAATATCTGCAGGTGACACTTGTTTTGATAGAGTGCAATCTTTACAAGATAAAGAAATTATATGGGGAAGATCATCTTCTAATTCAGGTGGTGGTGGTAGCAATCGTGGAAATGATAGTATAAGGGATACTAGACAAAGATAATGAAAAAAAAAGATGATTGGCAGTTATTATTTGATGAATTTATAGAAACGAATAGACTTAAGGGTTTTAAATGGGGTTCATGGGATTGTTGCAAGTTTTCTAATGCCTGTATAAAAGCTATAACTGGTGAAGATTTAATACCTAAAGAGCTTTCATGGAAAAACGAAAAGGAAGCTATGAAATCTATAAAAGAATATGGGGGAACACTAGCAAAAAGTATCGCTAAAGCATGTAAGATTAAAGGAGTTGTAGAAATAGATAAAGCATACATGCAAAAGGGTGATCTAGTGGTATATAAAGAAGAATCTGAGTTAGTAGGCATTACAGACGGTTGTAAAGTTATAACACCCACAGATGGTGGACTAGCTATAAAACAAAACGTAGAAATATTATCTGTGTGGAGAATATCTAATGGCTAAAGCAGTCAAAAGTGCAGTTAAAGTTTTTGTAGTTACCTTTACAATTGGCATGGCTTTAACAATTTTACCATTTTTAAGTCTTACTCCTATTGCTATAGCAGAATTTGCCGCTTTGTCTGCTATTGGTACTTTGGTAGGTGGTCTTTTATCAAAAGGAATAGACGCTACAAGTGAAAACTTTGGTACAAAAGTAGCCACTAAAACAGCTACAGCACCTAGACAAATAATCTATGGACAAGCTAGAGTTGGTGGAACAATAACTCATATAGAAACTTCAGGAACAGACAGTCATAAACTATCTATGATAGTAACTTTAGCAGGGCATGAGTTAGAAAGTTTAGATGAAGTTCTTATAAATGATATATCTGTAACTTCTACATCAGTAGGTTTATTTCAATATGCTACTAACCAAAAATTTATAAATTCTGATAATGATAATGCTTTTAGTGGTGGTTATCTTTTAAGATATAGATTTTTAGATGGTTCACAAACAACTGCTGATAGTAGTGTTACAGCTAATACATCATTAACCACATCAGATAAATTTATTGATGTTGCTTATGTATTTATTGAAATGGTCTTTGATTCTGAAGCTTTTGGTGGTGGTATTCCACCTATGTCTTTTGTAGTTAAAGGAAAAAAAGTATTTGACCCTAGAGATAGCAATCAAACATTTGGAACAGAAAGCACTTATACATGGTCAGATAATCCTGCTTTATGTGTATTAGATTATATTACAAATACAACGTATGGCTTAAAAGCTACAGCAGATGAAATTAATACTTCTACAGCTTTAGGCAGTTTCAAAGTTGCCGCTAATACTTGTGAGTTTGATGGCAATACGATTACAACAGCTACAGTTAATGGTGCTGTAAGTGGAACACAAGTAACACTTGATATTTCTAATTCCATTACTCTTATAGATGTAGGTCAATTAGTAACAGGAACTGGAATAGTAGGAACTGTAAAAGTTGCTTCAAGAGATGGAAATGTAATTAAATTATCATCAGCACAAACTATAGCTGATGGAACAACATTAACCATAAAAGAAAAATCCTATACTGCTAACGGTATCACTAATATGTCTGCAGACGGTGGTGGTGTTATAGAAGGTTTACTTAGTTCATGTGCAGGTAAATTATCTTATATAGATGGTAAATTTGTAATGTTTGCAGGTGCAACAGTAACACCTGATATGACCATTACAGATGATAATCTTCTAGCACCTATAACAGTACAAACGAGACAAACTTCAGGTGAAACATTTAACCAAGTTAAGTCTGTATATATTGATGCTAATAATAATTATGTAGCTACAGATTCACCATTAGAAACCACAATAAATCCTGCTACCAGTAATACCTTTTTAAGTGAAGATACACCAACTGGAGAAGCACAGACTAATTATAAAAAAAGTTTAGAAATACAATTGCCATTTACAGATACAACTACAATGGCACAAAGGCTACAAAGAACAGCCTTATTACATACAAGACAAAAAACTGCTTTATCTGTAGTTTGTAATATTGCTTATATGCAATTACAACCCTTTGATTGGGTTTACTTAACAAATGAAAGATTAGGATATACAAACAAAGTTTTTGAAGTTTTAAGCACAAATTTAGAAATTTTAGATAAAGATGGTGTTCAAGTTTTAGCTACTAGGCTTGACCTCAAAGAGATAAATAACAGTGTTTATACCTTTGCATCTAGTAGCTATACAAACCCGTTAGACGAAGGCTCTAGCGTTTCTACAGGTAGTTTTAGCGTATCACCGCCTACTAGTTTAGCTGTAGCAACCACATTAGAAATTACAGGTTATGATTTAAATGTATCTTGGACAAATAACCCTGATGATCTTGTACAAGGTACTGAAGTTTTTTATGGAACTTCTTCAGGTACATATATAGGCTCTTTTATAGTTGGTAAGGGAACTGCTAAAGAATCTATCAATGGTGTAAAAGCTAGTACAACTTATTACATAGCAGTTAGACATTTTTCAGCTAACAACGTATTTAGTGCTTTAACATCAGAAGTAACTGTTACAACAGGCACAGCACCAATATCCTATTCAACAGGTGGCGGTAATGTTGGTACTTCTGATACTTTAAATATATTAGGTGCGAATTTAGTTCTTAATGATTTTAATAGTACAACAGGTGGTGACGATAGTGCTAACTATACATTTTTAAATAGTGGTAACGGTGCTTTAGGTGGTGTAACTAGTTATCAAAATTCAGATACAGAAAGAATACAATTTGAATTTGGGGAAGACCCTGATGGAGATTGGGGTAAAGACTTTTTTACATTTGATTTTGATTGGGGATTAGCCAAAGGTGGTGCTGATGGTAACAGCATGGGTGTTGGTAAATTCCACATAAAAGGTAGAGCGGCTGATAATGGAGATGGTAATAGTTGGCTAGAAAATACTATAGCTACCTTTGAGGTAAAAAATGCAGATGGAAATGTAACAACACCTTTTGTAACTTTAGCAAATACGACAATCACAGGTTCAACTACAACACCTATAGTAGTAGTATCACAAGGTTCAGCACCATCTACTACTACAAATAGACTTTACAATGTTGGTGGTTCTTTATACTGGAATGGTGCAGTTGTAGATACAGGTGCAGGAGATATTACAGGTGTAACTATAAATACATCAAGTGGCAGTCTTACAGGAGGTGCTTCTTTTTCATCAGGTGATGCTACATTCACACTTGATATAGGTGGAACAATAAGAGGTTCTAAATCATTTGAAGATGATGTTGTAATAGAAGGCAACCTAGATGTACAAGGAACTACCACAACTATAGATACAACTAATTTAGATGTAAAAGATAAAAACATTACTTTAAATTATGGTAGTGGGGATACATCTGCAAATGCAAACGGTGCAGGTATAACTATTCAAGATGCAGTCAGCGTAGGTAATGATGCGACTATACTTTGGAAAACTTCAGGTGATAGATTTGAATTTAGTCATAGTGTACAAGTTCCTGATAGTCAAAGATTAAGAGTGGGTAGTGGTGGTGATTTACAGATTTATCATGATGGCACTAATAATTATGTAGAAGCACAAACTGGTAATCTTATAATAAGAAATTCTAATGATGATGCAGATATTAATTTTCAATCAGATGATGGTTCAGGAAGTATAGCTACTTACTTTCAATTAGATGGAAGCCAAGTACAAAATAAATTCTTAAAAGACACAGTATTTTTAGATAGTGTTAAAGCTAAATTTGGTACAGCAGGTGATTTAGAAATTTACCATAATGGTACACATTCTTATATAGATGATGCAGGAACAGGTAATTTATATATTCGTGCAAGTCAAAGTATTGCTTTACAAAAAGCTGACGGAACAGAAGATTATTTAACAGCTAACAATAATGGTGCAGTTACTCTATATCATAATAATTCTCCAAAATTAGCCACAACCTCAACTGGGATTGATATAACAGGAAGTATTACAACTGATGGTATGACATCATCACAAAATATAACTGTTAACTCAGCTTCAGGAAGTGTAGATGCAAGACTTGCATTTAACAATTCAGTTAAAAATGCTTGGATAGGTATTCCTTCATGGGATAACGATTCATTGAGAATATATGGCACTAGTCCAACTACAGGAAATACGAATGAACCTGCCGCTATGTATAGAGATGGTGCTTGGAGTTTTTGGACAGACTATAGCAACACATCAGGAAATGGCTCTACATCTACAGCATTATTTATATCTACTGGTGGTTCTCTAAATGTTGGTAGAGGTGATATTCAAATAAATGGCACAACTGTTATAGATAGTTCAAGAAACTTATCTAATATAGCTAGTTACAATGGCTATACTCCTACAAAATCAAGTAGCTCAACAAATAGCGTTATTTCTTTAGATTCACGAAATGTTAATAGCTCACCTTCTGCTAGAAATAAGGGCTTATATGTTGATTTTAAATTACAAACTACAATAGGTCTTACAGGCAGTGGAAATTATGCAGGTGTTTTAACTTTTAGATCATATGGTAGTGGCACAGACCTATCAGGTGGATATCCAATACAAATAGCATACGATCAAGCAGGTAACTTGCAAACAAGATATGGCTCAAGTTCTAGTGCTTGGGGTTCTTGGAAGGCTATCCACTTAGCAGGTAACGATCTATCAGCAGGAAATATAACTGTAACAGGCACAGTTGATGGCAGAGACATAGCAACTGATGGAACTAAGCTTGATGGTATAGAAGCAGGTGCAACTACAGATCAAACTCAAGCTGAAATAAATGCACTAGGTATAACTGCAATAGGTTTATCAGGTACACCAGATATAACTGTTGGCACTATTAATTCAGGTGCTATAGATGTAACAGGAACAGTTACTGCTGATGGTGTATCTGTAGATGGCAACATAAATCTTGGTGATAATGATTCAATATATCTTGGAGATTCTAATGATTTAAGAATATACCATGATAGTGGTTCTAGTTTAATAAGAAATTCAACTGGTGATTTATATATACAAGATGATAATGGCAATATTTATATAAGACCAAAATCAGGACAAGATGGGTTAATTGCCGTAGCTGATGGTGCAGTAACTTTACATCATAGTGGTAATGCCAAACTAGCCACGACCTCAAGCGGAGTTCAGATTACAGGCACACTTGATGTAGATGTTATTAGTAATGCTTCAGGTGTAGTGCATCTAAATGACACTTTATATTTTCAGGACAATAGCAAAGCTGTTTTTGGTGACTCTTCAGATTTACAAATTTATCATAGTGGTACTTCTAGTTTTATTACTGAAAATGGCACTGGTGATTTAAGATTAAGTGCTAACAATCTTTTGCTTAGAAGTGATGATACTTATGTTCAATCTGAAGATGGCACAGTTAATAGTGCTAGATTTAATTCAACAACAGGTGTTACCCTTTTTAGGGCAGGTGATACAAAGCTAACCACCACAAGCACAGGCATTGACGTAACAGGAACAGTTACAAGTGATGGTTTGACTGTTGAACAAGCTTCTTCACCAACAATAACAATAAATGATACAGATTCAGTATTACCATTAACTATAAAACAAGATGGTGCTAATGCATCTATGTTATTAGGTTCAGCAGGTGTCTTAACATTAGGTGTTACAAACAATAGTGGTTCAGATACAGTAATTCTTCAAACACAAAGTAAATCTAGATTAAATATAGCATCCAACGGTGATATATCTTTTTATGAAGATACAGGAACTACAGCAAAACTTACTTGGGAAGCAAGTGCTGAACAGTTAAATATAGGTGATCAACATATATCACAAGCATCAATAACTTCAGGTGATAGCACAACTGCAGGTTTAATTAGAGCAAGTTATAGTGATGGTTCTTACACAGATTTAAAAGGATATGGCTTAGAGTTTTCTAGGGCAACTAGTTATATAAGACCTAATGCACACAATTCTAAAACTTTATATTTTGGTGGTATAGGTAATTCACTAAATTGGGCAAGTGTAAGATTTACAGCAGTTGGTGGTCTTTATATGACTGGCACACAATTTCTTACAGAAGCTAGAAATCTTGTAAACATAGGAACTATCAATAGTGGTGTTATTACAAGTACAGGTTTGACTGTTAATGGTAATACTGCATCACAAACTTACAGAAGTTCAAGAACAGATGGTGACGTATATATACAAGCACAAACTAATTCAGATTTTGTAAAAATAGGAACACAAACAAAAATAAATGCTCTATTAGTTGATGGTAGTGGTGATATCTCTTTCTACGAAGACACAGGAACAACAGTCAAGTTCTTTTGGGATGCTAGTGCTGAGAGGTTGGGACTGGGGACTACTTCGCCAAGCACAACGCTTGAATTATCTAACGCATCTACTGCACCAATACTAAGACTTTCAAATGAAAATAACGTTATAACAGCAGGTGCAGATTTAGGCGTTATTGAATTTTATTCAGGAGATGATAGTGGTGGCGGTGATGCAGTTAAAGCAAGTATTTCTGCCATACAACCAACAACAAGTCCAGTTTCAGGTGAGTTAGTTTTTAAAACAAGTTTATCAACTGGTAGCTTGACCACAGCCATGACTATTGATTCTAGTCAAAACATTGGTATTGCAGGAGCAACTACTATTGACGATGGCAACCTACAAATTGGTGATTCAGATGCAGACTTTAATATTGCAGTAGCAGGTGCTAGGTCAAAGTTTGGTTATGACAGTTCAAACAATTCTACTGTTGTTCAAGGTGGTATTACTAAAGGTATTATTTTCTGTGTAAATAATTCTACTTTTGGCTCAGGAGAGGTTGGAAGATTTGATACATCGGGCAATCTGTTAGTTGGGAAGATCAGTTCATCAGGAAATACAGTAGGTGCAGAATTACGTTCTAATGGTGGAATATTTGGCACTAAAGATGGTGCTTATGTTGCTAGATTTAATCGTCTTACCGATGATGGCTCTATTGTAGAGTTCCAACAAGATGGCTCAACAAAAGGCTCTATAAGTGTTGCTAGTAATGACTTAAACATAAATGGTGGTGCTAACCACTCAGGCATACGTTTTCAAGCTACAGGTTTATATCCTCTATATAATGGAAATTCTGCTAATGGAACTATTGATTTAGGTGCTACAGGTCAAAAATTCCAAAACCTCTACCTTTCAGGAACTATCAATAGTGGTGATATAACAGTAAATACAACAAGTAGTGGAAATCAAATAACATTACAAGCACCAACACCAAGTATTGAGTTTATTGATTCACAAGCAACATCAAGAAAAGCAAAAATAAGTGCAGAAAATGGCAATCTTCTTTTTGAAGCAGATACAAATACGGGTGAGGCAAATACTGCTATAACTTTTAAAATGGATGGTGCTAATGCCTAATCTTTTAACACTTCTAAAAACGCTTCTTTTGCAAATGATGTAACTGTAACCAATGAATTAAACGTAGGACAACAAATAACTGCTAGTGGTGGTATTACTACAGATCAGTCAGGACAAACGATATCAGGCTTTACAACTATAAGGGTAGGTGATGCCTTAATAGGTCAAGATGTAGCCACTCTAACGACTACAGCCACTACACAGACCAATAGAATACTAGCTTCTGCAACAACTTACAGAACACTAAAAGTTTTAGTACAAATTAAATCAAGTACTAATTTTCATGCAACAGAGATACTTTTGACGCATAATGGTACTACAGTCTATATGACTGAATATGCTACGATATTTTCAAATACCTCGTTAGCAACTTTTGATGCCGATATTTCAGGTGGAAATATAAGATTATTGATTGACCCCAATCAGTCTGCTTCAACAGAATTTAAATTTAATGTATCAGGAATAGAAGCTTGATGACATAATAATAATAAGCACATTGGAAAGGGAAGATGGCTACACAAAAAGATTTTATAGTAAAAAACGGACTTCAGGTCAGAAATGGCAACATTGTCACATCTGATGGTTCATTAAACTTAGTTGATCAAATAAGTGGTGATACAGGTCAAATAACCATATCAAATGGTCAATTTGGCGATTCATTTATGCGTATAGGTATCATTGGTGGTGGTACTGCAAATTCACATATAAGAACAGATTCAACCCTTGAATTTCATATAGGGCAATCAGCCACAAGCACAACACCTAGTGTTTCTATTGATACTAGTGGGAATATAACATCAACAGGTGGTATAACAAGTACAGGTAATGCTACTTTTAATTCTAATCAATTTAAAATACAAAACGCTTCACCTACTTTAACATTAAAAGACACTTCAGATGATGACGATCATCAAATTCTATTTAGAGATAATAATGATGCATTATTATTCGCAATACAAACACAAAATGCAGACACAGGCGATGCTTTAACTTTTTACTCTGTAGCAGACGAAATAGTACATAGAGTAGGTTCTACCAATAGATTAACTGTTGATGGTCTTGGTATAGGTGTGACTGGTATAGCTATTGTAGATGGTGGGGTAGGTGTAAATTCAACAGGTGTTTTGCATGTTAGACAAAGTGGTGATGGTGCCGGAAGTGGAATTGCAATCACAAGCAGTAATGCTACAAGTCATAGAATATGGAAAAATGCATCAGGTGTTTTAAACATTGGTAGTAGTTCAAATAGTGATGCTTTTCAACAAGATCTTACAGGTAATGTCACTATAGAGGGAACTATCACCAACAGTGCCTTCACTATTCCCAACAGCATAGGTTCAGCAGGTCAAGTTTTAAAAGTACCATCTACAGGAACAACTTTAGAATGGGGTGCTGATACAGGATTAATTACAGGTATCACTAACTTTGCTGATAATAGAATCTTAACTGCAAGTGGTTCTACAACTATAAATGGTGAAGCTGATCTTACTTGGAATGATGTACAACTAGCTTTTGATAGTGGTGGAGGAAGTTCAGGTTCATTAGGTGCAGGTGGTATTGTTGGTAGTCTTTCATCAGATGTAATTTTAACTTCTACAAATAGATTAATTCTAGGTCAGGGTGGTTATGGAAGAATTTATATCAGTGGTTCAGATATAAATGTAAGTGGTAATTTAGAAATAGGCGGAGTTCAGGTGATTAATTCTGCTAGGAATCTTGTAAACATAGGAACTATATCTAGTGGTGCAATTACAAGTACAGGCACAGTATATGCAACTGAATTTGACTTGCCTTCAGGTGGAATGTTGGATTGGGCGAATGGAGATGCAAGAATAGTTGAAGGTTTAGTGAATAATTATTCATTATCTTTTCAAACTTGGGATGGTTCTAGTGTTAGTACAGCACTTAGGCTTGATGGTAATAATACAGCTACCTTTGCAGGAACTATCTCTAGTGGTGCTATTACAGCAGATAATGGTGTATTAGCAACTGATCTATGGTCTAGTAATTCACAACCATCAAGTAATAATGCAATTTTTAGTGGTTATGGGATTATAGGTAATAGAGGAACTTTTTATATAACAAATGGTGGTGGTGTTGTTCAAATAGGTAATGGTGCCGCTCATAATAACAACCCAACAGCTACATTTACAACCAGTTCTGTAAATTTAGGTGCAAGTAGAGTTTTACAGATGAATGGCACTACTGTTATAAATAATTCTCGTAATCTTGTAAATATAGGAACTATATCTAGTGGTGCAATTACAAGTACAGATATTTCTAACTTTAATAGGGATTTAAGGTCAGCAGGTCAAATTAGAGCAACTGGTTGGTATGGAGATACTGCTTCTACTGATTACACAGGGATGGCTCTTGAAATAGGGGTATCGGGTTCTGCACCACATATACTTGCATACAATAGAAACACACAAGCCTATGGTGCTATGGTAATCTCTTCAGCAGGTCTTACTATAAATCCAAGAGGTAATGATATTACAATTCAAGGGGTTGTAAATCTTACATCTAGTGGTCATTATGAAATTAACGGCACTACAGTAATAGATTCCTCAAGAAACTTAACCAATATAGGAACTATATCTAGTGGGGCTATTACAACAACTGGAAGTACATCTGATAATACAGCAGATACACTAATTGCTAAAGATAGTTCTAACGCAACATTATTTAGAGTTAGGAATGATGGTGTTGTTTTAGTAAGTGATAATTACTTATATGTTAATTCTAGCCAAGGTGCATATTTTGATGGAACAGTAAGAGCAAGAAATGGCATAACAGATGATACAGGTCAGTTAAGTCTTAATTCTTCTACAGGAGACATTACATTTAATAGTGCTAATTTAACATCTGTTGGCACTATCTCTAGTGGTGCAATTTCAACTTCAGGCAATTTAACTCTTACACAATCATCAGGTTTAAATACTCTTTATTTAGATAGTAGTGGTGGTGGTAATCCAGTTATATATTTAGAAGATTCAAATCGTAAATGGGGTGTGTTTGTATCATCAAGTAATCTACACTTTAAAGATGAAAATGGGCAAATTAATGCACTTATACTTAGTGCAGGTGGCAATGCTACCTTCTCAAATAATGTAGTAGTTACAGGCGACCTTACAGTTAATGGCACTACTACTACCTTAAATACACAAACACTAGATGTAGAAGATAAAAACATAACGCTTAATTATTCAACAGGCGATTCTTCAGCAAGTGCAAATGGTGCGGGTTTAACTATACAAGATGCAGTTAGTGTAGGTAATGATGCTACTATCCTTTGGGATTCTACAAATGACCAATTTGATTTTTCACACACTATAACTTTGCCTGATAGTCAGTCAATGAAATTTGGTGATAGTGGTGACTTAAGTATTGAACATAATTCTTTTGGTGATTCAGTTATAGAAAATAATACAGGCGATTTATATATAACGAACAAAGCAGATGATGGCGATATCATATTTAGAAGTGACGATGGTTCAGGTGGTTTTACTTCTTATTTTTCATTAGATGGTGGCAATGTTCAAATGATTGCTAGTCAAAAATTAGCTTTTGAGGACAACGTAAGGGCTACTTTTGGTGCCAGTAGTGACTTATCCATTTACCATGATGGCTCTAACAGTTATATAGATGAATCAGGAACAGGTGGCTTGATTATTAAATCAGGTGGCACAATGCAGTTTAATTCTCCTACTAATGAAAAAATGATTAGGGCAGTTGGTAATGGTACAGTAGAACTTTATTACGATAATGCTAAAAAGTTTGAAACGACAAGTGGCGGTGTTTCTGTTAGTGGTGAATTAGACACCACAGGCAACATAGCTATTAATAAAGATGTTGCCAAATTAACAATCAATAATAATACTGCTAACACACAGGCAAGTATTGATATTAAAAATACAGGTCTTTATGCAAGATATATATTAGACAACGATGATCTTTTTAGAATTTATAATCAAACAAGTGGTTTTGATACCTTTGCTGTTAAATCAAATGGCGACTTGTATATGGGTTCTACAAAATGGTTTGATCTAAGTAGAAACCTTACAAACATAGGAACTATCTCTAGTGGTGCTATAACGAGTTCAGGAACAG
>Ga0208645_1001011_pt1 | contig 26735 bp, 23 predicted proteins | sample VirMetDEL_Sep_01_FD_184519 | JGI IMG/M metagenome (GOLD analysis project Ga0208645, IMG submission 184519) | Aqueous microbial communities from the Delaware River and Bay under freshwater to marine salinity gradient to study organic matter... | ecosystem: Environmental > Aquatic > Marine >... | reverse complement strand
GGCCCTGACGCTTCATGTGGTGCTTACGACGGCGGAACTTGATGATGCGCACTTTATCGTGACGACCTTGCGACACGACTTCGGCAACCACTTTAGCGCCGTCTACGACCGGAGCGCCGATCTGAACGTCGTCGCCATTGCCGATCAGCAGAACGCGATCGAAAGTCACGGCTTCGCCGGTGGCGACTTCGAGCTTCTCGATCTTGAGGAATTCGCCTTCGGTGACTTTGTATTGCTTGCCACCAGTAACAATTACTGCGTACATGGTAAATCTCCGTTGATCCTGCTCACCCAGCGCTTTAGAAGAATCGTTATTGGCTGGCATGGCTGCTCGGGGCCGGAAGTGACACCCTTGCAATTGCGTAAGGCAGGGAAATGCCCAGGGGGAAGTTCAGGGTGCGCGATTGTACGCAAGCGCCGAACGCTTCGCAAGGGCCACAGGCAGTTGCCTTGACAGCCCCTACCCCGCCACCTAGCATGCCGCGCAACCTCAAAGGAGCACTAATCGCCGATGCAACCTCAGGCTTTCTACCGCGTGGTAGCGGACGATTTCACCGCCGTCGATGCCATCATCCGTCAACAGGTGGTCTCGCGCGTGCCGCTGGTGGAAAAGATCGGCGACTATATCATCTCTGCTGGCGGCAAGCGCCTGCGCCCGCTGCTGGTGTTGCTGAGCGGTCGTGCGCTGGGTTATCAGGCCGATGACCTGCGCCTGCTGGCCGCCACCATCGAGTTCCTGCATACCGCCACCCTGCTGCACGACGACGTGGTCGACATGTCCGATATGCGCCGTGGCCGCAGCACCGCCAATGCCCAATGGGGCAACGCGCCGAGCGTACTGGTGGGTGACTTCCTTTATTCACGCTCGTTCGAAATGATGGTCGAACTCGGCTCCATGCCGGTGATGAAGATCCTCTCCAACGCCACCCGCGTGATTGCCGAGGGCGAAGTGCTGCAGCTGTCCAAGGTGCGCGATGCCAGCACCACGGAAGAGACCTACATGGAGGTCATTCGCGGCAAGACCGCGATGCTGTTCGAGGCCTCCACTCACGCCGCCGCAGCGCTGGCCGGCGCCAACGAAGCGCAGCGCGAAGCCCTGCGCACCTTCGGCGACCACCTGGGTATCGCCTTCCAACTGGTCGACGACCTGCTCGACTACAAGGGCGACGCCGCCGAGCTGGGCAAGAATGTCGGCGATGATCTCGCCGAGGGCAAACCGACCCTGCCACTGATCTACACCATGCGCGAAGGCAGCGAAGAGCAGGCTGCACTGGTGCGCCGAGCGATTCAGAAAGGTGGCATCGAAGACCTGGAAAGCATCCGCGCCGCCGTGGACGCCGCTGGCGCTCTGGACTACACCGCACAGCTCGCTCGCGACTACGCCGAGCGCGCCATCGCCTGCCTGGAAGCCCTGCCAGCCGGTGAGTATCGCGACGCCCTGATCGAGCTGAGCCGTTTCGCTGTCGCGCGTACGCACTAAGCCTGACAAGACCAGACAGGTAGCCCGGATGCAGTCCGGGGGGCGGGTTTACGGGATATAGCCATTCCCGGATTACATCCGGGCTACGGGCTCGCGATACACCGCGCTGGCAAAACAAAAACGCCCCGAACCAGTCGGGGCGTTTTTCATTTCAGCGCAGCAGATTACAGACGCAAGCCGCCGTCCAACTCCAGAATACGACCGGTGTAGTAGTCATTTTCCAGAATGTAGGCCACCGAGTGGGCGATCTCGGCCGGCTTGCCCATGCGCTTGAGGGGAATACCCGAGGTCATCTTCTCCAGGGCTTCCGGCTTCATGCTGCCGGTCATCTCGGTTTCGATGAAACCCGGCGCCACGCCCGCGACGCGAATACCGTAACGCGCCAGCTCCTTGGCCCAGACCACGGTGTCAGCAGCGACGCCGGCCTTGGCAGCCGAGTAGTTGGCCTGGCCCATGTTGCCCGCGCGGGAAATGGAGGAGATGTTGACGATCGCGCCCTCGTTATTCAGCTCGATCATCTTCGCCGCCACTTCACGGGTGCAGAGGAACACGCCGGTCAGGTTGACGTCGATCACCGCCTGCCACTGCGCCAGACTCATCTTGGTCATCTCGCCATCCTTCACGCGGATGGTCAGGCCATCGCGCAGGATGCCCGCATTGTTGACCAGGCCGTTGATGGCGCCGAAGTCATCGGCGACCTGGGCAACCATATGCGTGACCTGCTCTTCATCGGCGACGTTGCACAGATAGGCTCGAGCGTCGCCACCGGCAGCCTTGCAGGCGGCCACGGCTTCGTCGAGTTTTTCCTGGTTCAGATCGACCAGCGCCAGCTTGGCACCCTTGGCCGCCAGGTACTCACCCATGGCGCGGCCCAGTCCCTGACAACCGCCAGTGATGATGATGACTTTGTCTTTCAGTTGCATCGCTTTATCCCCTCAAGGTGCAGCATTTTCCGACCCCGCAGATGCCCGCTAACCGCTATGCTAGGGCGTCTGTCCGTTTCTGACGGATTCTTTGCGAGGAGTCATAAGGTGAGCGTGAAAGCCGGCAAGCATGCACGAGAATTGCTGCTCAAGGAATACCGTGGGGTGCTCAGCACCCACTCCAAGGCCATGCCGGGTTTCCCTTTCGGATCGGTGGTGCCCTACTGCCTGGACGCCGAGGGCCGGCCGCTGATCCTGATCAGCCGTATCGCCCAGCACACCCATAACCTCGGGCAGGACGCCAAATGCTCGCTACTGGTCGGCGAGCGTGGCGCAGAGGATGTGCAGGCGGTCGGCCGCCTCACTTTGCTCGCCGAAGCACGACAATTGCGTGACGAAGAGCAAATCGAAGCGGCCGCACAACGTTATTACCGCTTTTTCCCCCAGTCGCGCGACTACCACCGGGCGCATGACTTCGACTTCTGGCGCCTGGAGCCGGTGCGCTGGCGCTTCATTGGCGGCTTCGGCGCCATTCATTGGCTCGACCAGGTCGCCCTGGCCAACCCCTTTGCGACGGACGGCAGCGAAGCGAGCATGGTCGAGCACATGAACGAAGACCATGCCAAGGCCATTGCCCATTACGTCGAATTGGCCGGATTGCCTCAGCATGAGCCGGCACAGATGGTCGGCGTCGACCAGGAAGGCTTCCACCTGCGCATCGGCCAGAGTCTGCATTGGCTGGCGTTTCCGGTACCCTGCAACAACCCGGGACAGGTACGTGAAGCCCTGGTGACACTGGCTCGCGCCGAGAGCTGGCCGACCGACGGCGCCCCTTAAGCTTGAATTCAGGCCACGGCCCCATACTTTATTCCTACTGGAAGTCCACTTCCGCCAAGGACCCACTGAAATGCGCGCGTTTTTGTTTCTCTTCCTGCTGTTCCCGATCATCGAACTGGCATTGCTGATCAAGGTCGGTAGCGCCATTGGCGTGCTGCCCACCCTGCTGCTGATCATCGGCACTGCGATTCTCGGCAGCATTCTCCTGCGCGTCGCCGGGGTTGCCACCGCCTGGCGCGCCCGGGAAAAACTCGCACGCGGCGAGCTACCCGAGCAGGAAATGCTCGAAGGTCTGCTGATCGCCGTCGGTGGTGGCCTGCTGCTGCTGCCGGGCTTCATCAGCGACATCTTCGGCGTGCTTTGCCTGATTCCTTTCACGCGGCGCCTCATGGTCGGCAAGATTCGTCGCCGCGCCGAAGAACAAGCCCTGCGCCAGCGCGCCTTCTTCGATGACCAGGCAGCCCGTTCCGGACAGACCCGTCCAAATGTCCTCGAAGGCGAGTACGAGCGCCGCGAATAGGCATGCTCAACAATAACGTGCCGGCGATCACCTCGAAGCCTGATCGCCGGTAGCCACAGCCTGCATATGGCAACCCCCAACATAGGCCCGGCATCGACCCGCTACGTGTAATCCCCCCTTCTCCCGCGCAAAAAAATTCACTGCCGCCCCTTGAAATACCCTTGCCCGCCCACATGTACCAGTCACCGCAAGGTGCCTGCCCATCGAGGCAGTCCAACTTTCGCGGTGCGCCCAGCGTGCCGCGCCCGGCCTCGCCGGATTTTACAAACCCGCCGACCAAGCAAGAGTCGGCAAGTTGGCCATTCAATTGTTAGGAGAGATCGACAATGAAGCTTCGTCCTCTGCATGACCGCGTCGTGATCCGTCGCAGCGAAGAAGAGACCAAAACCGCAGGCGGCATCGTGCTGCCGGGTTCGGCCGCCGAGAAGCCGAACCAAGGTGAAGTCGTTGCCGTCGGTACCGGTAAGGTTCTGGATAACGGCGAAGTCCGTCCGCTGGCCGTCAAGGTCGGTGACAAGGTGGTATTCGGCCCGTACTCCGGCAGCAACACCGTCAAAGTCGACGGTGAAGACCTGCTGGTAATGGGCGAGAACGAAATCCTCGCTGTCGTCGAAGCCTGATTCCCACGAATCTCCGTTTAACCTTCAAGAATTTGAGGTCTGATCAACATGGCTGCTAAAGAAGTCAAGTTTGGCGATTCCGCCCGTAAGAAAATGCTCGTTGGCGTCAACGTACTGGCCGACGCCGTCAAAGCCACCCTCGGCCCGAAAGGTCGTAACGTGGTTCTGGCCAAATCCTTCGGCGCCCCGACCATCACCAAAGACGGTGTTTCGGTCGCCAAGGAAATCGAACTGAAAGACGCCTTCGAAAACATGGGCGCCCAACTGGTGAAAGACGTTGCCTCCAAGGCCAACGACGCTGCCGGTGACGGCACCACCACCGCTACCGTTCTGGCTCAAGCCATCGTCAACGAAGGCCTGAAGTCCGTCGCTGCCGGCATGAACCCGATGGACCTGAAGCGCGGCATCGACAAGGCCACTAGCGCCATCGTCGCCCAGCTCAAAGAGCTGGCCAAACCGTGCACCGACTCCAAGGCCATCGCCCAGGTCGGCACCATCTCCGCCAACTCCGACAGCTCCATCGGTGACATCATCGCCGAAGCCATGAACAAGGTCGGCAAGGAAGGCGTGATCACCGTTGAAGAAGGCTCGGGCCTGGAAAACGAACTGTCCGTCGTAGAAGGCATGCAGTTCGACCGCGGCTACCTGTCGCCGTACTTCATCAACAAGCCGGACACCATGGTCGCCGAGCTGGAAAGCCCGCTGCTGCTGCTGGTCGACAAGAAGATCAGCAACATCCGCGAACTGCTGCCGGTTCTCGAAGCCGTTGCCAAAGCTGGCCGTCCGCTGCTGATCGTGGCTGAAGACGTCGAAGGCGAAGCCCTGGCTACCCTGGTCGTCAACAACATGCGCGGCATCGTCAAGGTTGCAGCCGTCAAGGCTCCGGGCTTCGGCGACCGTCGCAAGGCCATGCTGCAGGACATCGCCATCCTGACCGGCGGCACCGTGATCTCCGAAGAAGTTGGCCTGTCCCTGGAAAGCGCCACTCTGGAGCACCTGGGTAACGCCAAGCGCGTCGTCCTGAACAAAGACAACACCACCATCATCGATGGTGCTGGTGCCCAGGTCGACATCGAAGCCCGCGTTGCGCAGATCCGCAAGCAGGTCGAAGAAACCTCTTCCGACTACGACAAAGAGAAGCTGCAAGAGCGTCTGGCCAAGCTGGCTGGCGGTGTTGCCGTGATCAAGGTTGGCGCTGCCACCGAAGTCGAGATGAAAGAGAAGAAAGCCCGCGTTGAAGACGCCCTGCACGCTACCCGCGCTGCCGTGGAAGAAGGCGTGGTGCCTGGCGGTGGCGTTGCTCTGGTGCGCGCTCTGCAGGCCATCGATGGCCTGAAAGGCGACAACGAAGACCAGAACGTCGGTATCGCTCTGCTGCGTCGCGCTGTCGAAGCGCCGCTGCGTCAGATCGTTTCCAACGCCGGCGGCGAGCCGAGCGTCGTGGTCGACAAGGTCAAGCAGGGTTCGGGCAACTTCGGCTTCAACGCCGCGACCGACACCTACGGCGACATGATCGAGATGGGTATTCTCGATCCGGCCAAGGTCACCCGTTCGGCTCTGCAAGCTGCTGCCTCCATCGGCAGCCTGATGATCACCACCGAGGCCATGGTTGCCGACGCGGCTGACGACAAAGCTCCGGCCATGCCTGACATGGGCGGCATGGGCGGTATGGGTGGCATGGGCGGCATGATGTAAGCCGACCGGCTCCCAAGCAGGAAAAAAAAGAACCCCGCGCCAGTCGCGGGGTTTTTTATTTGCGCAAGAAAGTGATACCGCTCGGAAACCCCGTGGACATTTCCTGTGGACTCGGGAACGTTGTTTGCTTATGTTTTGTTACAACCTTGAACGACGCATTACCGTTCACGAGACGAGTGCGGCGCAAACCCACCTATAGAAGAAGAACAACAACATGGCCCTATGCAGCACGAGCGAAATCCCTCAGCAGGCATTCCAGCAATGGTGGCAACAGCAAGGCGACTGGGTCGAAGAACCCAACGTTCGTCGCGGCGGTAAAAGCGGCGTGCAACGCCTGCTGGATGCAAACGGCGTGCTCTACGCCAAGAAACAGATCGGCCACATCTATCGCAGCCTGCTGCATCCGCAGGGGCGCCCCACCGTCTTGCGCGAACGCAAAGCCTTGCAGGCGCTGCCCTCTCTAGGGGTGCTGGTACCGAAAATGATCTATTGCGGCATCGACTACGATGCCCAGGAAGGCTGGCGCGGCCTGCTGGTCACCGAGGCCCTGGAAGGCTTCGAGAACATCGAGCACTGGTATGAGCAAGGTGGCCGGCAAGCCTGCGGTGAAGCCGTACACAGCGAGCTGCTGCAACTTGTCGGTGTCACGCTGGCGCGCATGCACCTGGGCCGCTGGCAGCACGGCTGCCTGTATGCCAAGCACATCTTCGTACGCGTTGACGGCGAAACGCCGCAAGTGGCCCTGCTGGATCTGGAGAAAAGCCGTCGTCGCCTGACCCGTGTCCAGGCCGCCCAGCACGACCTGCCCCAGCTGCGCCGCCACAGCCCCTGGTGCGACGCAGACTGGCAGCAACTGCTGCAAGGTTATCGCCAGGTCTTCGCCGACGGCGCCAAGGGCCTCGGCACAGAGCTTGCCTAAGTAAACGACTGCCGGCCCTGCACCGGTAGTCTTGTATCTGCAACATCCGTATCCCCCCACCAGGAAGTGGCTCTAGCACGCGCCTTTGCGCCGGGCAAAGAGTAAGTCTGCAGGCAACTGCAGCTGCCAGGACCGGCCGTTACAGGGCGCCATCACGGGCACCTAAGGTTACGTTAAGACGTTACCCGCACCATGGTTGAACAAACCGACGCGGCCTGTGTCTCAGCACAGCCCCGGCGGGTGCCAGCCATGTGACAGAACCGTTCGTCGCACAGAACGGCAGTATCGAAATGGGTGATCTAGGTTTAGCGAACAGCGTTTGGCAGCGCTTTCAAGGGGTTAGCAAAATGAAGTTAGGAATAGCACGAGGTTTGTTTCTCGGCCTCGCCCTCAGCGTAACGGCGATTGCTGCCGCCGCCTGGCAGGAGCCCGGCCCGCGCGTACTGGAAACGCATGACTGCTCAGCCCTGGCCCCCTGCCCCATTGCGCCCCTGCGTAAACAGGGGCAACCAGTGGCCAAGCCCGACGCCAACCTGCTGGTGCTGATGTTCGGCCTCAGCGGCGCGCTGAAGGGCGAGCACTAAGCCACAGCACAGCCCACTGTTCGCCAGGTGATTCACCCGTATCTGCAGGTGAATCGCCTGGCGGCTCATACCCGCGCAACCCGAGCAGACGCACCGTTCATCGATCCCCATCCCTCGCGAACGCCCTTTTGCTGCAGAAATTGCCCCCTGGAGTGGCCGGATAGTGGCGTTTTAGAGCCTCCCGTTCAGTTTTGATTAAGTAATAATCCTTATCGTTGCCCTGGAAGTGACCAATTGGTCACAGGCGTTTGGCTGGCAGTCGAGAACGTCACCGATGAAGATCACAGGAGATGCAACGATGAACTCAACCGCTTCCCGAACCGGCAACACCCTGCGTCCCGTAGCCAAGGACAACGCCCAGACCGCTCTGCACCAACTGGTACAGGGCTTTCGGCGTTTTCGTCAGGAGGTCTACCCGCAGCAGCAGGCGCTATTCAAGCGCCTGGCCTCGGCACAGTCGCCCAGCGCGATGTTCATCACCTGCGCCGATTCGCGCATCGTGCCGGAGCTGATCACCCAGAGCGATCCCGGCACCCTTTTCGTCACCCGCAACGTGGGCAACGTGGTGCCACCCTACGGACAGATGAACGGCGGCGTCTCCACCGCCATCGAATACGCGGTACTGGCGCTGGGCGTGCAGCACATCATCGTCTGTGGCCATTCCGACTGTGGCGCGATGAAAGCCGTACTCAACCCGGCCAGCCTCGATGGCATGCCCACGGTACGTGCCTGGCTGCGCCACGCCGAAGTGGCGCGCAGCGTGGTGGCGGACAACTGCAGCTGTGGCAGCGCCCACGAAACCCTTGGCGTGCTGACCGAGGAGAACGTGGTGGCCCAGCTCGACCACCTGCGGACCCATCCCTCGGTCGCCGCGCGCATCGCCAGCGGTCAACTGCACATCCACGGCTGGGTCTACGACATCGACAGCGGCGGCATTCGCGCCTATGACGCAGCCTCGGGCAACTTCCTGGCGCTGGACGGCGACGAGCAGCCCTGCGCCACCCCGCAAGCGCGCTACGCCAGCGCCTGATCCCTCGTTTCCCCCTGCCTGCGCCTGGAACGGCGCGGGTACGGGCTGCTTTTGTTCACGAGGTGGACAAGGAGAGATAACACCATGAATGTATTTCGCACACTGCCACGGGACGCGCTGGCGTCCGTGGTGGTCTTTCTCGTCGCCCTGCCGCTGTGCATGGGCATTGCCATCGCCTCCGGCATGCCGCCGGCCAAGGGCCTGATCACCGGCATCATCGGCGGTCTGGTGGTCGGCTTCATCGCCGGCGCGCCACTGCAAGTCAGTGGTCCAGCAGCCGGCCTGGCGGTGCTGGTATTCGAGCTGGTACGCACCCACGGCATGGCCGCGCTCGGCCCGGTATTGCTGCTCGCCGGCCTGATCCAGCTGGTCGCTGGCGGCCTGCGCCTGGGCGGCTGGTTTCGCGTCACTGCGCCGGCGGTGGTGTACGGCATGCTCGCCGGCATCGGCATCCTCATCGTACTGTCGCAAGTGCACGTGATGATCGATGCCTCGCCTCAGGCATCGGGCCTGGACAATTTGCTGGCCTTTCCCGGTGCCGTGCTCGATGCCCTGAGCCTGGCCGGTGGCAATGCCATGATCGCCGGAGCGGTGGGTCTCGGCACCATCGCCAGCATCTGGCTGTGGGAGCGATTTCGTCCGGCGCCGCTGCGCTTTCTGCCCGGCGCCCTGGTTGGCGTGACACTGGCCACGCTGATCAGTCTGTGGCTGACCCTGCCGGTCAAGCGTGTGGAGCTGCCGGCCAATCTTGGCGACGCCATCGACTGGATCACCCCGCAGGGGCTGGCCAGCCTGGCCGATCCGCAACTGCTAATCGCGGCATTGGCGCTGGCCTTCATCGCCAGCGCCGAGACCTTGCTCTCCGCCGCCGCCGTCGACCGCATGCACGATGGCCCGCGCGCGCGGTTCAACCGTGAGCTGTCGGCCCAGGGCATTGGCAACATGCTCTGTGGCGCGGTCGGTGCGCTGCCGATGACCGGCGTGATCGTGCGCAGCTCGGCCAACGTCCAGGCCGGCGCACGCGGCCGCGCCTCGACCATCCTCCACGGCGCCTGGTTGCTGGCCCTGGTCGTCCTGCTGCCCAGCGTACTGCAGAGCATTCCGGTGGCCAGCCTCGGCGCGGTACTGGTGTACACCGGCTGCAAGCTGGTCGATCCCAAGGCCATGCGCAGCCTCGGTCAGTATGGCCGCGCGCCTGTGTTCATCTACGCCGCCACGGCGCTGTGCATCGTCCTCACCGACCTGCTGACCGGCGTGCTGGTGGGCTTCGCCATGACCCTGCTGAAGCTGGTGTGGAACGCCTCGCGCCTGCGCGTGAAGCTGGTAGCCACCGGCCCGGACAGCGCCGAGCTGCGCATGAAGGGCGCGGCGACCTTCCTGCGCGTACCGCAACTGGCAGCCGTCCTCGGCGAAGTCGCTCCGGGCACGCGCCTGCAGGTGAGCCTGGCCAACGTGCGCTACATCGACCACGCCTGCATGGAACTGCTGGAAGACTGGGGCCGCTCTGCCCGAGCCCAAGGCGGCGGGCTGGATATCGTCGAAGGCGCGGCGTTGAAACGCCGGGTGGAAGGCCGGCAGCGCACCGCACTGGCCTGATCGCAACACATTGCGCATGGTGGCGCATACAAACCAGGCGAAATCGCCACTCTATTGAGTTGCTATCACTCGCTTGAGGCCCACCATACGCTTGCCCCATTGCCCAGCGCCTCAACCTCGGCGCCCGTGGCGCGGGTAAAACCGCCGCTAGCGCCAGCCTGCAAGCCCAGCAGCAGATCGACCAGGCCAACGCGGCCAATACCCATCGCCTGCAACAGGCGCTGAAAAAGGCGCAATAGCCACAACCGATCGCAACCTGAACGGCAGCCGTCCGACTTTCACAAAGGCAGTAGCCCCCTGAACCCACGAAGCGGCGAAAAGTCTGCAACACAGGCGTATAACTCACGCCTGCAGTCTCGGCAGCCGGCCCTCCGGCACCCCCTCCCTGTCGAAGCATCGCGGAACCCACACCTTATGGATTGGCACCAAGCCCTTACCGACAGCCTGATCTGGCTGGCCATCGCCTCACTGTGCACCCTCGTCGGCTTCAGCCTCACCGCCTTCGCCCTGGTGCGATTCACCCGCTGGGGTCGCCAGTTCTGGCAGATCGCCGGGCCCTACCTCAACCCGCGCAACAGCTGGCGACCGCTGCTGACATTCGCCCTGCTCCTGCTGCTGTCGCTATTCGCGGTGCGCATGAACGTGCTGTTCTCCTTCTGGTACAACGGCTTCTACAGCGCCTTGCAGGAGCTGGATCAGCAGGCGTTCTGGTTCATGCTGGGGATCTTCGCCATCCTCGCCGCCATCCATGTCACGCGGGCGCTGTTCGACTTCTACGTCAACCAGGCGCTGAGCATCCACTGGCGCACCTGGCTAAACCAGCGCCTGACCGATGACTGGCTCAAGGGCGATGCCTACTACCGTGGCCAGTTCCTCGACCAGCCGATCGATAACCCCGACCAGCGTATCGAGCTGGACGTCGCCGCCTTCGTCTCCGGCTCGCTGCGACTCTCGCTAGGCGCGGTCAGCTCGCTGGTCTCGCTGGTGGCCTTCAGCGCCATTCTCTGGGGGCTGTCCGCACCACTGACGGTGGCCGGCGTGGAAATCCCCCGGGCCATGGTATTCGCCGTGTACATCTACGTGATCATCGCCACACTGATCGCCTTCCGCCTCGGCCGCCCGTTGATCCGCCTGAACTTCCTCAACGAGCAGCGCTCGGCCAACTTCCGTTACGCCCTGGTGCGCCTGCGCGAATACGCCGAGAACGTCGCCTTCTACCAGGGCCGTGACGTGGAGCGGCGCACCCTGCTGGGCCGCTTCGCCGCATTGGTGGAAAACCTCTGGGCGCTGGTCTACCGAACCCTGAAATTCGACGGTTTCAACCTCGGCGTCAGCCAGGTGGCCGTGGTCTTCCCCTTCATCATCCAGGCGCCGCGCTTCTTCAGCGGCGCCATCAAGCTCGGCGACGTGATGCAGACCGCGCAGGCCTTCGGCCAGGTGCAGGACGCCCTGTCGTTCTTCCGCAGCAGCTACGATGCCTTCGCCCAGTACCGCGCCACCCTCAACCGCCTGAGCGGCCTGCTCGACGCCAACCAGCAGGCCCGCGAACTGCCCCACGTCACCACCAGCGCCCAGGCCAGCGGCTTGCATGTCGAAAACCTGCACCTGCAACGCCCGGACGGCCAGCTGCTGGTCGACGGCCTCAACCTTGACTTGCACGCAGGCCAGGCCCTGCTGGTGCGCGGCCCCTCCGGTTGCGGCAAGACCACCCTGCTGCGCGCCCTGGCCGGCCTCTGGCCCTATGCCGACGGCCAGGTGGCGCGGCCCACCGGGCACCAGGCGCTGTTCCTCGCGCAACGCCCGTATCTGCCACTGGGCGACCTGCGCAGCGCCCTCGCCTACCCCGCCGAACCGGGCGACGACAGCGTTCGTATGCAACAGGTGCTGGAACAAGTCTGCCTGCCGCACCTGGCAGGCCGCCTGGACGAACCCGGCGACTGGAGCCGCGTGTTGTCCCTGGGCGAACAACAACGTCTGGCCTTCGCCCGCCTGCTCTACAACCGCCCGGCGGTGGCCTTCCTCGACGAATCCAGCTCGGCCATGGACGAAGGTCTGGAGCAGGTGCTCTACACCCTGCTGCGCCGCGAACTGCCCGACACCCTGCTGATCAGCGTCGGCCACCGCCACACCCTCGCCGCCTTCCACAGCCACCAGCTCGACCTGGACGGCAAAGGCGCCTGGCAACTGAGCAGCCGCAACGGCTGATTCAAAGCAAAACGCCATAGCCTTTCGGGCTATGGCGCAGAGCCTTCATTTCGCAGTAAGGTCAGTGCATCGCCCTCGCAAGGACGCACCATGGCCAGCAAACCCAGCAGCGCCCGCCAGCACAAGCACTTCGCCGTCCTAATCGACGCAGACAACGCACCCGCAGCCATAGTCGAAGGCCTTTTCGAAGAGATCGCCAAGTACGGCGTCGCCAGCGTCAAGCGCATCTATGGCGACTGGACGCAGCCCAACCTCGGCAGTTGGAAGAAAGTGCTGCTCGAACACTCCATCCAGCCGATCCAGCAGTTCGCCTACACCAAGGGCAAGAACGCCACCGACAGCTCGCTGATCATCGATGCCATGGACCTGCTCTACACGCGGCGTTTCGAAGGTTTCTGCCTGGTTTCCAGCGACAGCGACTTCACTCGTCTGGCCGCCCGGATACGTGAAGAAGGCCTGGAAGTCATCGGTTTCGGTGAACAGAAAACACCCAAACCGTTCGTTTCGGCCTGCGACAAATTCATCTATACCGAGCTGCTGCGCAACGACGCACCGGCTGCGGAGCCTGAAAGCGCCATCAGCGACGCATCTGCCGCAGCACCGACACCTGCCGCCTCGGCGGAAAGCAAACCCACCGCGCAACCGACACCGAGCAAGGTCAAACCACTGAAAGTGCCGGTGGACTTCATCGCCAAAGTGATCGACGACAACTCCGATGAGGACGGTTGGTGCCACCTGGGCCTGCTGGGCTCGAACATCAGCAAGATACGCTCGGACTTTGACGCGCGGATGTACGGTTTCAAGAAGCTGAGCGACCTGATCAAGGCGCAAAATGACCGCTTTGAGCTGCAAGTTCTGGGGGCGACCACGACCGGTGGTCAGGCTCTCGCCGTGCGAAATCGAAAGCCAAGCAAATGATAGGAACTCACCACTCCCCCTTCGCGAGGCCTGAACGCACGCCGGGCGCAAAGCCTCTCTCGTATATGGAAAAGGGGGACTGATCGCGTTCTTTCAGCGATCTTGATTGGCTGAAAGATTTTCGCGGCTGAAGCCGCTCCTACAGATTTGGGCGGCTTTGGGTCGCGGCTGAAGCCCCTCCTACAAAAGCTCGACGATACCGGCCAGCCTCCGCTTTCACGCTCCGGCGATCAAACGCGCGATGATCTCTCGAAGCTGGGGATGCTCCGGCACCCGAATGCCGAACTCCTCGCGCAACACCTTCAGGACCTCGTCGACACCCTGCAACTGCACCCGTTCACTGGCCTGTCCCAGGCGATGGATGGCGAAGCTGCCATTGTTCAGCGTCTTGCGCAGGCCTGGTCCAGTGCGCGCAGCGATCATCTGGCCAAGAAAGGGCGAATCCGGGTGGGTGCACACGTACCAGTTACCCACCACGTAATCGATATCCGCCACCTTCTGCAGATCGAACAGATACATCGCCCGCCAGCTGCCGGCCACCAATGCACGCAGCGTGTAGGTGCCGTCCACCAGTGTCAGGCGATAGGGCTCATGCGGCGTGAACTGCTGCGCCTCGCTGTCGAGCAGCAAGGGCCCGGTCGGCACCAAGCCGCCGAAGCCGACATCGGTGATGTAGCGCACACCATCGATGGTTACCAGCACCAGCATATGGGTGCGAGCCGGCAGAGCATCTTCCGGGCCGCCCATCACCACGCGGCCGGTCAAACCGCGCGCGTCGAAGCCCAAGGCCTGCAACAGCAGCAGGTACAGGCGGTTGAGCTCGAAGCAGTAACCGCCACGGCCCTGGCGCAGGAGCTTGTCCTGGATCGCCGCTGGCTCGACCTCCACCGGTACGCGCAGCATGCTCGCCAGGGTTTCGAAGGGAAACTCGGCGGTGTGCCGCGCCTGCAGTTCGCGCAGAGTGTCGAGGGTCGCCGGGGGCGCCGAGCAATAGCCCAGACGCCCGAGATAGGTGTGTAGATCCAGCAACAATGGCGCTGTCATCGTGCATCTCCCTTTTCTACCTGGCGACCGTTTTACCAGAGGACATGGATAGACGACATGCCACAAGCCACCTGCCGTAATCGAATCAGCGCCTTCGGTTTGCGGCAACCGGCACATACAAACCGGCAAAAATGCGCCAATCTGTCTTCCAGCACATACGCTCGTTCGAGGACTCCATGATGCACCTGCACCGCTTCTGCACCTTCGCCCTGTTGTTCGCCCTGAGCGGCTGCGGCGCCGGGGAGACGGCCGCCACGGCCTCGCTCCAGGCGGAGCAGGCCAAACAGGCGCAGCAGCAGATGGAGCAACTCAAGCAGCAGATCGACCAGGCCAACGCGGCGAGCACCCAGCGCCTGCAACAGGCCATCGATCAGGCGCAGTGAGCGGCAGCCCGTGGCTGGGAACAATGCGCCGCCTGATACCAGGAAGGCCGCTCGCATGAGCGTAATGCTGTTCACATAAGAAATGGTCGGACGCGATTAGTCCCCTCGCCCCTTTGGGGAGAGGGTTAGGGCGGGCCGCGTTCGGCGAGGGGAAAACTGGCAGGTTTGCGGTGTTTTTGGCCCTCTCCCCCAACCCCCGCCCTGCGCCCCAGCCCTTCGCAGAGCTCAGGGCGCTTCAGCGGGCGAAGCAGTGCTTCGCTATTTCCGCTTACGCCCCATAAATGGGAGAGGGGAGCCAAACGCGTGCAACCTCAAGTGAACAGCATTACGGCCAGAGCCGGGCTTTTTCTTCAATGTCTTGCCGCTATCCACTGGTAACGGACATTCGGCACTTTCCTGATAGCCATAAGCCTTTATAGTACGCGCCCCTATCAGAACTACGACAAGGATGTATTCCGGATGTCTTCGCTCAAGTCTGCCGCCATGCTGGCAGCCGCCATCATCGTCAGCGGTTGTTCCACTGCCACCTGGGTCAAACTCCCCGACGATAGCGCCCTCATCGTCAATGAACGCCCGGCGCAGCACAACCAAGGCCTGGTCAAGACGCGTCCGTTCTCCTGGGGCGCAGCAGGTGGCGTGCCTTATCGCCTGGAAGACAAACAGTCGCATGTCATCCAGAGCGGCCGCCTGAAGACACGCTTTCGCGTCGCTTCGATCTTCTGGCCGCCGGTGGGCATCGCCTACTGGCCGATGGGCTTCGGCCAGCGCTGCTACGACCTGACTGGTCCGACGCCACAAACCTGCACCTATCAGGATCTGGTCGACCTGCGGAAAAACCACCGCCTTTCCCGCTGACGAAAAAGGGGAGCCAATGGCTCCCCTTTTTTCTGCCCGTTCGAATCGACCATTGCTACCAGCGCCGTAGGGTTGGTCAGGTATTGCATCGCCGGTGCTTGCACGTTCATTCGCGGCTGAAGCCGCTCCTACGAGAAGCCCAAGCACCGCGACACTGCGACCAAGAAAAAGGCCGATCTCGCGACCGGCCTTTTGCTTCAGTGCTGCAGCTCATTCAGCCATTGCTGGGGAAGGCGAACTGCGCTGCTTCGTGGCTCTTGCGTGCCGGCCAGCGTTGGGTGATGGCCTTCTTGCGGGTGTAGAAGCGCACGCCGTCCGGGCCGTAGGCATGCAGGTCGCCGAACAGCGAGCGCTTCCAACCGCCAAAGCTGTGGTAGCTCACCGGCACCGGCAGCGGCACGTTGACGCCAACCATGCCCACTTCGATTTCGTCGCAGAACAGATTTGCGGCTTCACCATCGCGAGTGAAGATGCAGGTGCCGTTGCCGTACTCGTGATCGTTGATCAGCTGCATGGCTTCTTCCAGGCTGCCGACGCGGACGATGCACAGCACCGGGCCGAAGATCTCTTCCTTGTAGATGCGCATGTCCGGCTTGACCCGGTCGAACAGGGTGCCGCCGACGAAGTAGCCATTCTCGTGACCGGCCACGCTGTAACCACGGCCATCGACCACCAGATTGGCACCCGCGGCAACACCGTCATGGATGTAGCCCACCACCTTGTCACGTGCAGCAGCAGTGACCAGCGGCCCCATGTCCAGGCCGCACTGAGTACCGGCACCGATTTTCAGCGCCTGGATCTGCGGCACGATCTTGCTGACCAGCGCGTCAGCGATCTGGTCGCCCACGCACACGGCCACCGAGATGGCCATGCAGCGCTCGCCGCAGGAGCCGTAGGCCGCGCCCATCAGCGCGCTGACAGCGTTGTCCAGGTCGGCGTCGGGCATCAGCACGGCGTGGTTCTTGGCGCCGCCGAGGGCCTGCACACGCTTGCCGCGCTTGGTGCCTTCGCTGTAGATGTACTCGGCGATCGGCGTCGAGCCAACGAAGCTCAGGGCCTTGACCTCGGGCGCCTCGATCAGCGCGTCGACCGCTTCCTTGTCGCCATTGACCACGTTGAGCACGCCCTTGGGCAGACCGGCCTGCAGCAGCAGCTCGGCAATCAGCAGGGTGGAGCTGGGGTCACGCTCGGACGGTTTGAGGATGAAGCAGTTGCCGCAGACGATGGCCAGTGGGTACATCCACAGCGGCACCATGGCCGGGAAGTTGAACGGGGTGATCCCGGCGACCACGCCGATGGGCTGCAGATCGGTCCAGGCGTTGATGTTCGGGCCGACGTTGCGGCTGTATTCGCCCTTGAGGATTTCCGGGGCAGCGCAGGCGAACTCGACGTTCTCGATACCACGCTTGAGCTCACCGACGGCGTCTTCGAGGGTCTTGCCATGCTCGGCGCTGATCAGTGCGGCGATCTCGTTTTCGTTCTGCTCCAGTAGTTGCTTGAAGCGGAACATGATCTGCGCGCGCTTGGCCGGCGGCGTGTTGCGCCAGGCCGGGAAAGCCGCCTTGGCGGCGTCGATGGCCAGTTGCATGGTGGCGCGGTCGGCCAGACCCACGGCGCTGGTGGAGTCGCCGGTGGAGGGGTTGTATACCGGAGCGCTGCGATCGTTACCGGCAACGCGTTCGCCGTTGATCAGGTGAGGGATATGGCTCATGGGAATCTCCAAAGTCAGGTGGGTGGGAGGGGCTTTCGCCGTGACCGTATGAATGTCGCGGCGAAAGCCCCTCCCACAGGAATCAGTCCAGCTTGTTCAGCACGTCGCCGACGGCGTTGAAGACGCGGTCGAGGTCTTCCATCTTGGCGTTGAAGGTCGGCCCGAACTGCAGGGTGTCGCCACCGAAGCGCACGTAGAAACCCGCCTTCCACAGGGCCATGCCGGCCTCGAAGGGACGGATCACCGCGTCGCCGTCACGCGGCGCGATCTGCAGGGCGCCGGCCAGGCCGCAGTTGCGGATGTCGACGATGTGCTTGGCACCCTTGAGGCCATGCAGGGCGGCCTCGAACTTCGGTGCCAGCTCGGCGGACTGCTGGATCAGGTTCTCGCGTTTGAGCAGTTCCAGCGTAGCAAGGCCGGCGGCACAGGCCACCGGGTGCGCCGAGTAAGTGTAGCCATGGGTGAACTCGATCATGTGCTCCGGCGACGGCTGCTGCATGAAGGTGTTGTAGATCTCGCTGCTGGCGATCACCGCACCCAGCGGGATGGCGCCGTTGGTGATCTGCTTGGCGACGTTCATCAGGTCTGGGGTGACGCCGAAGAATTCCGCGCCGCTCCACTTGCCCATGCGGCCGAAGCCGGTGATCACTTCGTCGAAGATCAGCAGGATGTTGTGCTGCGTGCAGATTTCGCGCAGGCGTTGCAGGTAACCCACCGGCGGCACGATGGCGCCAGCGGAGCCGGACATCGGCTCGACGATCACCGCCGCGATGTTCGAGGCGTCGTGCAGCTCGATCAGCTTGAGCAGTTCGTTGGCCAGCTCCACGCCACCGGTTTCGGCCATGCCCCTGGTGAAGGCCATGCCCGGCTGCAGGGTGTGCGGCAGGTGGTCGGCGTCCATCAGTTGGCCGTACATCTTGCGGTTGCCACCGATGCCACCGAGGGCGGTGCCGGCGATGTTGACCCCATGGTAGCCACGGGCACGGCCGATGAAGCGGGTCTTGGAGGCCTGGCCTTTCAGACGCCAGTAGGCCTTGGCCATCTTCACCGCGGTGTCGGCGCACTCGGAGCCGGAGCCAGTGAAGAACACATGGTTGAGTTCGCCCGGCATCAGGTCGGCGACCTGCTCGGCCAGTTTGAACGACAGTGGGTGGCCGTACTGGAAGCCCGGCGAATAGTCGAGGGTGCCGAGCTGCTTGGCCACGGCTTCCTGAATTTCCTTGCGCGAGTGACCGGCGCCGCAGGTCCACAGGCCCGACAGGCTGTCGTAGACCTTGCGGCCCTGGTCGTCGGTCAGCCAGCTGCCTTCGGCGGCGACGATCAGACGCGGGTCGCGCTGGAAGTTGCGGTTGGCGGAGAACGGCATCCAGTGCGCATCCAGCTTGAGCTGGCTGGCCAGGGACGGGGTTGCGGTCTGCGGCATGTTCATCTGGGTGGCCTCGGCAGTGGCGGCGTGATCGGGGGCTTTGTGGGAGGGGCTTTGGCCGCGACTGTCGACAGCCATCGCGGCTGAAGCCGCTCCTACAAGTAAGGGCATCAGTTGCCAGCAAAGGTGCCACGGGCATAGAGTCAGTAAAACAATACTCTTCTTATCTTCAGTTCAAGGTCCACTAAACAAATGAGCAGCCGCCGTCCCGACCCGCTGGCCCAGGTCAGCGACTTTGAAATCCGCCTACTCAAGCTGTTTCGCAGCGTGGTGGAATGTGGCGGTTTTTCCGCTGCCGAGAGCGCACTGGGCATCGGCCGCTCGGCCATCAGCCAGCAGATGAGCGACCTGGAACAGCGCCTCGGCCTGCGCCTGTGCCAGCGCGGCCGCGCCGGTTTTGCCCTGACCGAGGAAGGCCGCGAGGTGTACCAGAGCACCCTGCAACTGCTGGCCGCGCTGGAGAGCTTTCGCACCGAGGTCAACGGCCTGCACCAGCACCTGCGTGGCGAGCTGAACATCGGCCTGACCGACAACCTGGTGACCATCCCGCACATGCGCATCACCAATGCCCTGGCGCGGCTCAAGGTGCAGGGGCCGGACGTGCGCATCCATATCCGCATGACGCCGCCCTCGGAAGTGGAACAGGGCGTGCTCGACGGCCGCCTGCACATCGGCGTGGTGCCGCAGGTCGGCGCCCTCTCCGGCCTCGAATACCAGGCGCTGTACGACGAGCGCTCGCTGCTCTACTGCGCCGTCGGCCACCCGTTGTTCTACGTCGATGACCAGCAACTCGAAGACCAGCGGCTCAACGCCCAGGAGGCCATCGCCCCGACCTTTCGCGTGCCCCCTGAAGTGCAAAGCCACTATCAGGCACTGAACTGCACGGCCAGCGCCTCGGACCGCGAAGGCATGGCCTTTCTGATCCTCACCGGGCGTTACATTGGTTACCTTCCGGATCACTATGCCCAGGCCTGGGTACAACAAGGACGCCTGCGCGCACTCAAAGCGAGCAGCCGCTACTACGACATCAACCTGGCCGCTGTAACCCGCAAGGGGCGACGCGCACACCTGGTGCTGGAGAGTTTTCTCGAAGCCCTGGCCGAGGCCTGATTCACGCACCAGCCCGGCGCACCGCGCACCAAACTAGAGCAAGACACTCAACACACGCGCCCAATCCGAGGTTCAAGCGCTGCGCCGCGACAGACTTTCGAGTCGGGCAAAGCGCAGCCATTGATGCCAGCTTCTCGTCGTCATATAAATGACGGCAGGTTTCTTGCTGGCAAATCGCCAGAGAGGCTTGTACCTCCGCCCCCCAAACGCCTTGGCCGTACGCTTGGCTGTCGTTACTCCTGGTTTTCGAGGCTTGAGATGTTTTTCTTCAAACCGGTTCTGACGTTGATGAACCGCGCGCGCTATGCCCACAAGTTCCTGCTGATCTTCACCGTATTCATGCTGCCCTACTGCTGGCTGTCGATCAGCAAACTGGCCGATGTCAACGATGCACTGCAACAGTCGCATCATGAATTGCATGGCCTGCAGACCATCGAGCAGTACCTGCCGGTGTACCGCCAGGCACTGGAGCAGGCGGGCATGCATGTGATCGGCTATGCCCGTAACAAGGATGACGCCAAACAGGAAATCGATCGGCGCAGCGAGTCGCTGGTGAACAATATCGGCGCCCTCAATGCCTGGCTCGACGGCAGCCAGTTCGCCGACATGAAACTGGCCGAAGCCGACCCTGGCAAAGCCCTGGACAAGAAACTGTCGGTACAGGGGCTGAGTTCGCAGATGATCGAACACATGGCCGCCGTGCAAGGCCTGAGCGCCAACATGCGCGAGATCGCGGCCGCCTCCAAGCTGAGCCAGGACAGCAACCCGCGCATCTATCGCAACGTGGATCTGCTGCTCAACCAGATGCTGCCGCTGTACGAGGCGCTCAACCAGACCCGCGCCTACGCCAGCTACATGACTGCCTACGGCTTCCTCGAATCCTCGTCGCGCCCGGCCATCGTCAACCAGCTCAATACCCTGCAACGCTATGCCGAAGGCGTCGAGGCCAAAGGCAATGCCGAAGCGCAGCAGCTGATGCGCGAAGCGGCACGCAGCGGTGCCGAACAGTACAAGCGCGAGATCATCGACACTTACACGCAGAGCGGCTACTTCGACCAGAACGGGGTGGAGCAGTGGCTGCAGCGTTACCAGTCCTACGCACCGCAGGCTGCCGAACTGGACAAGGCCAGCAGCCTGCTGCTGGAGGAAACCGCCGCACTGCTGCAAAGACGCGCCGACGCCAACCAGCGCGAGCTGGGTCTGTGGGCCGGCTCCCTGCTGCTGGTGGTAAGCGTGCTGGTGTACCTGTTCATCGGTTTCTACCTGTCGGTCCGTGGCGCCATTCGCGACCTGACCAGCGCCACACGGCGCATGGCCGAAGGTGACCTGCGCCAGCGTGTGGAAACTGCAGCACGCGACGAACTGGGCGACCTGGCCCAGGACTTCAACGAGATGCAGACGCGCATGAGCAAGCTGATCGCCCAGGTCGCAAATTTCTCCGAAACCACCCTGGACAAGGCGCAGAGCGTCAGCGACAGCGCTTCCACCAGCCAGCGCAGCGTCGAGCGCCAGGCCAGCGAACTGGAACTGATCGCCACGTCGATGAGCGAGCTGGTCAGCAACGTTCAGGAGGTCAGCCAGAACTCCCACGTCACCGCCGACAAGGCCAACACGGCGGGTGAGAAATGCCGCGAAGGCCGGGTGCAGGTCGACCATGCGGTCTCACGCATCAACCAGCTGTTCAGCGAGATGGACGACTCCATCGGCGCCATCACCTCGGTGGAGAAGGAAAGCGAAGAGATCGCCAAGGCCGTCGACCTGATCAAGAGCGTCGCCGAACAGACCAACCTGCTCGCGCTCAACGCCGCCATCGAGGCGGCGCGGGCCGGCGAGCAGGGCCGCGGTTTCGCCGTGGTGGCCGACGAGGTACGCAGCCTGGCGATCCGCTCTCACGAGCTGACCGGCGAGATCGACCAGACCATTGCCCGTCTGCGTCAGCAGGTCGGCAGCGCGGTGAAGACCATTCGTGGCAGCCACCAGAGCGCGGCGCAGAGCGTTGAGCAGATCACCCTGACGGCGAGCATCTTCGAGCAGATCACCGGCAGCATGGATCAGATCATCGACCACAACATCCAGATCGCCTCGGCGGCCGAGCAACAGGCGGCAGTGGTGCAAGGCGTGGAACAGAACACACTGGAGATCAAGAGCCTGAGCGAGAGCAACGCCCACGAAGCGCAGAGCACGGTGAACGTCAGCGACGAGATGACCGGCATGACCCGCAACCTGCACGGCCTGATCGCCAACTTCAAGGTGTGACCGACGCAACCGTGGGCAGCCACTGCCCACGGCCGACCAGTCAGCGTGACGTGGCCGACTTAAACGGGCTTTTTCACGCCCAGATGCTTGTCACCCGGCCAAGGCTGGGGTATCTGTGCAATCGCTCCGCTCCCAGATCAGTCCGGAATCGCTCATGACCTTCGAAGTCCCCGCCCACAGCGCCAGCGGCAAACCCGCCGGGCGCATCCGCCAGAAGAACGAAGAAGCCATCATCAAGGCTGCCGAGGAAGAGTTCGCTCGGCATGGCTTCAAGGGCACCAGCATGAACACCATCGCGCAGAACGTAGGTCTGCCCAAGGCCAACCTGCACTATTACTTCAGCAACAAGCTGGGCCTGTATCTGGCGGTACTGAGCAACATCCTCGAACTCTGGGACAGCACCTTCAACAACCTCAGCGTCGAGGACGACCCGGCCGAGGCGCTGGAGCGCTACATTCGCGCCAAGATGGAGTTTTCCCGGCGTCATCCGAAAGCCTCGCGCATCTTCGCCATGGAGGTGATCAGCGGTGGCGAATGTCTGTCGCAGTACTTCAATCAGAACTACCTGGACTGGTTTCGCGGCCGCGCCGCCGTGTTCGAAGGCTGGATCGCCGCAGGCAAGATGGACCCGGTCGACCCGATTCATCTGATCTTCCTGTTGTGGAGCAGCACTCAGCACTACGCTGACTTCGCCTCGCAGATCTGCCGCGTGAAGCAGTGCTCGCGGCTGACCAAGCAGGACTTCGAGGAAGCCTCCGACCAGCTGGTGCAGATCATCCTCAAGGGCTGCGGCCTGACGCCTGCCGCCAAAGCCTGATGACGTTCACCCTGCTCGGCTCTTGCGAATACCGCGAGGAGATTCGCAAGAGCCGCTTCATCGCCCTCGCCGCGCCGATTGCCAGCGCGACCGAAGCGCAAGCCTTCATCGACCGCCACAGCGAACCGGCCGCCTCACACAACTGCTGGGCGTGGAAGGTCGGTAACCAGTACCGCTTCAACGACGACGGCGAGCCCGGTGGCACCGCTGGCAGACCGATACTGGCGGCCATCGAAGGGCAGGACTGCGACCAGGTGGTGGTGCTGGTGATTCGCTGGTACGGCGGCATTCAGCTCGGCACCGGCGGTCTGGCCCGCGCCTATGGCGGCAGCGCAGCCAAGTGCCTGCAGGCTGGCGAACGCCGCGAACTGGTCGTGCGCCAGACCTTTACCTGTCACCTGCAGTTCGCCGAATTGCCAGTATTCAAGGCGCGCCTGAACGACTTCGACAGCCTGATCGAAAGCGAGGCCTACGACGCCACCGGCGCGCGCCTGCAACTGGCCGTGGCACCGGCCGAGCGCGCCACGCTGGAGCGGCTGCTGGGCGATATCAGCCGTGGCCGCGAGAGCCTGAAAGCGCCCTGAAGCGCACGACCGGCAAACCGCTTGCGGCCGCAGCCAGGGCGCCTGGCTGACAGAGCAAGTGCGCTATGCTGACGCGTCTCACTCATCCGTCATGGAGCCTGAATATGCCTGCGCCTCGATCCATTCTGATCATCGGTGCCTCACGCGGCCTCGGCCTTGGTCTGGCCAGTGAATTCGCCGCCCAGGGCTGGGCCGTTACCGCGACCGTGCGCAACGCCGCGCAACATGCGCCACTGCAGGCACTGCCCGGCGTTCGCGTGGAGCAGCTGGAGATGACCGATCCGGGCAGCCTCGAGCAGTTGGCCGGTCGCCTGAGCGGTCAGCAGTTCGACGTCATCTTCGTCAACGCCGGGGTTGCCGGCCCCGCGCACCACAGCACCGCACAGGCCAATGCCGAGGAAATGGGCCAGTTGTTCCTGACCAACGCCGTCGCCCCGCTGCGGGTAGCCGAGCGCCTGCTGCCGCAGCTGTCGGCCGAGCATGGCCTGATCGTGTTCATGAGTTCGATCCTCGGCAGCATCGAGGCCGGCGCCGGCCTGGGCATGCCGCTGTACGGCGCCAGCAAGGCCGCGCTCAACCACCTCGTGCAGTGCTTCGTGCGCGGCCAGGACAATCCGCGCCTCGGTGTACTGCTGATGCACCCGGGCTGGGTGCGCACCGACATGGGCGGCGCCGACGCCCCGCTGGACATCGACAGCAGTTGCAAGGGCATGGTCCAACAGGTCAGCGCCACCGTCGGCCACCCCGGTCTGCGCTATCAGGACTTCGAGGGCAATCCGCTGCCCTGGTAAGCCTTCTGCGAACCGATATTGGTCAGTGCCATCGATGGGTTGAGCCCACGAAACCCATCGATGGCACCGGGTTTCGCTGCGCTCTACCCAGGCTACTGGCTGATACCTCCTCAGGCAGGTGCTGCTTTTGTGGGAGGGGCTTTAGCCGCGAACGCTCGCATACGGTGCATTGAGTGCCGCGCACGGAGAGACGCGCACCAATGACAGGCACGACCGTGCGCTAGGCTATGGACGAGCACGCAGAAAACGGTTTTCTGACTCACTGGCCAGGTTTTTGCTTTAGCCCCGCTCAGTTCTCTCCATGAGCGTTCCCCATGTCCGCCCCACCTGCTTCCCCACGTCTGCAGCTGACCGCCATCAGCAAGCAGTACCCTGGCTGCCTGGCCAACGACCGTATCGACCTGGCCATCGCCCCCGGCGAGATCCGCGCCCTGCTCGGCGAGAACGGCGCCGGCAAGAGCACGCTGATGAAGATCATCTACGGCGTGACCCAGCCCAGCAGCGGCGAGATTCGCTGGCAGGGCGAACGGTTGAGCATGCGCGATCCGGCCATGGCGCGCCGTCTGGGTATCGGCATGGTGTTCCAGCATTTCTCGCTGTTCGAGACGCTGAGCGTGGCCGAGAACATCGCCCTGGCCATGGGCGCGCAGGCCGGTACGCCGAAGCAGCTGGAGGCGAAAATTCGCGAGGTGTCGCAGCGCTACGGCATGGCGCTGGAGCCGACCCGGCTGGTGCACAGCCTGTCCATCGGCGAGCGTCAGCGGGTGGAGATCGTCCGTTGCCTGATGCAGGACATCAAGCTCTTGATCCTCGACGAGCCCACTTCGGTGCTCACCCCGCAGGAGGCCGACGAGCTGTTCGTCACCCTGCGTCGCCTGGCCGCCGAAGGCTGCAGCATCCTCTTCATCAGCCACAAGCTCGGCGAGGTGCGCGCACTGTGCCAGAGCGCCACGGTGCTACGCGGCGGCCAGGTATCCGGTCATTGCGTGCCGGCAGAATGCAGCGACCTGGAGCTGGCGCGACTGATGGTCGGCGATGCCGAGGGGCTGGAAAGCAGCTACCCGAAAGTCAGCGGCGGCCTGCCACGACTGCGCGTCGATGATCTGAGCTGGCACAACCCCGATCCCTTCGGCTGCTCGCTCGAACGTATACGCCTGGAGGTGCGCAGCGGCGAGATCGTCGGCATCGCGGGCGTGGCTGGCAATGGTCAGGACGAATTGCTCGCCCTGCTCAGCGGTGAAACGCGCCTATCACGCAGCGAACGCGAGCGGATCAGCCTGGATGCCGCGCCGGTGGCCAATCTGCACCCGGATGCGCGCCGTGGGCTGGGCCTGGCTTTTGTGCCCGCCGAACGCCTCGGCCATGGCGCGGTGCCGGAGATGAGCCTGGTGGACAACGCCCTGCTCACCGCATTCGGCCAGGGCCTGGTCAAGGCTGGCCTGGTGCAACGCGGCAAGGTGCGCGCGCTGGCCGAGCAGATCATCCAGCGCTTCGCGGTGAAGACGCCGGATGCCGACACGGCGGCGCGCAGCCTGTCTGGCGGCAATCTGCAGAAATTCATCCTCGGCCGCGAGATTCTGCAAAACCCGAAACTGCTGGTGGCCGCGCACCCGACCTGGGGCGTGGACGTCGGCGCCGCTGCCGCCATCCACCGCGCGCTGATCGCCCTGCGCGATGCCGGCGCAGCGATCCTGGTGATCTCCGAAGACCTCGACGAGCTGTTCCAGATCAGCGACCGCATCGGCGCGCTGTGCAGCGGGCGCCTGTCGCCGCTGGCCGACACCGCGCAGGTCTGCCCCGTGGAGGTCGGCCGCTGGATGGCCGGCGAATTCGATCAACCCGCCGCCGCTGCGGCCTGCTGACGGAGCCCGTCATGCTGTTATCCCTGGAACCGCGCGGCCAGGCGTCGCGCCCCATGCTCTGGCTGTCGCCGCTGCTGGCCGCCGTACTGACACTGGTGAGCGGCATGCTGCTGTTCGCCCTGCTCGGCCATGACCCACTGCAGACCCTGCACACCCTGCTGATCGCCCCGGTCAGCGACTGGTACGGCGTGTCCGAATTGCTGGTCAAGGCGCTGCCGATTCTGCTCTGCGCCCTGGGCCTGGCAGTGGCCTACCAGGCGCGCATCTGGAACATCGGCGCCGAAGGCCAGCTGCTGCTCGGTGCTCTGGCCGGCAGCGCCATGGCCCTGCAACTGATCGACTGGGACAGCCGCTGGGCACTGGCCTGGGTAGTGCTGGCCGGCACCTGCGCGGGCGCGGCCTGGGCCGGGCTCACCGCCTGGCTGCGCACGCAGTTCAATGCCAACGAAATTCTCACGAGCATCATGCTCAACTACATCGCGCTGAACCTGCTGCTGTTCTTCGTGCATGGCCCGCTGAAGGACCCGGCCGGTTTCAACTTCCCCGAGTCGGCGATGTTCGGCGACGCC